>Ga0209395_1000093_pt1 | contig 144527 bp, 117 predicted proteins | sample GOMGulsemesocosm_3_FD_184635 | JGI IMG/M metagenome (GOLD analysis project Ga0209395, IMG submission 184635) | Methane-oxidizing microbial communities from mesocosms in the Gulf of Mexico - GOM9D Gulf of Mexico (SPAdes) (version 2) | ecosystem: Environmental > Aquatic > Marine > Cold seeps... | reverse complement strand
TCGCCATTTAAAGTGGTACGCGAGCTGGGTTTAGAACGTCGTGAGACAGTTCGGTCCCTATCTGCCGTGGGCGTTTGAGAATTGAAGAGGGCTGCTCCTAGTACGAGAGGACCGGAGTGGACGAACCGCTGGTGTTCGGGTTGTTATGCCAATAGCATTGCCCGGTAGCTACGTTCGGAACTGATAACCGCTGAAAGCATCTAAGCGGGAAACAGGCTTTGAGATGAGTTCTCACTGGAGCTTTAAGCTCCCTAAAGGGTCGTTGGAGACTACAACGTTGATAGGTCAGGTGTGTAAGGGTTGTGAGGCCTTGAGCTAACTGATACTAATTGCCCGTGAGGCTTAACCATACAACACCCAAGTGGTTTTGAAAGAAACTAAGTTGTGTATTAAGACTGACATGAATAAAAACACGTACTCGTGTTACTTGAAATTAAACATGTATTTATATTACTTTCCCAGATAGTTAATTGCTTGACGTTAAGTTAAGTAAACAAGTTTTTGTTTAGCGACAATAGCGCTGTGGCCCCACCTGATCCCATTCCGAACTCAGAAGTGAAACGCAGTTGCGCCGATGGTAGTGTGGGAGTTCCCATGTGAGAGTAGGTCATTGCTAAGCTTCTATTAAGAATAGCTCGACATTTGTGTCGGGCTTTTCGTCCCTGTGGAGGGGTTCCCGAGTGGCCAAAGGGATCAGACTGTAAATCTGACGGCTCAGCCTTCGGTGGTTCGAATCCACCTCCCTCCACCATCATTTAAGAAACCGTAACTATGTTACGGTTTTTTTTCGCCTGCATTTTATATCGATGAATTTTATTTCTTAAGTAAAAAAGTCGCTAAGGCTTCATATTTACTACGAAGCTTTAAGAAACGTTTATAGGATTCACTATCAGGTGATAAGTCATTAAATTGTTTTATCAACACTCTTGCTTGATTAAAATCTTCTATTCGATCAGTATTTGTTTCAAATGATACCAATAAAACTTGCAGCAAGTTTAATTTAACACCAATGTGATTTGGGAAGTGATATAGCGCTTGATTTAATTTATCAATGGCAAGGGTATAGTGATTAGCTTTATATAAACTAATGCCAACTTCTAGCGCTGTTTGAGCCGCTAACTTGTCTTTTTCACTAATAGGTCTGTCAGATAGAGCGACCACTTCAGATAGTATTTCCATATTATCAGGATTTGCCTGCGCTAGTTTATCCAGCAATTCATTTGCTTTACCTCTTCTTTGCAAAGCAATAAGTGATTTAGCGACACTGAATGTACCCTCAATCGTCAAGTGTTCTTTATATCGAGACAATAGTCTTTCTGCTTCTTTTAATGTACTTTTTGCGGCTGTCGCTTCTTTAGCCTTATTGTGCAAACGAGCAGTTAGGAATTGTGCAATTACTTTTAATTCATTTGCTTTAAAGTCTTGCGTCATATTTGTAAGCACGTTGAATGCTTTATTGTTGAGCTTTCTGACTTCAAAGGCTGTTAAATTATCTGAATGATCAATAAGTGCCTCTGCAAACTGAATGGCGCTGTCTGGTGTTTTATGAATGGAATGATAAGCCAGTTCGTTAGTTTTAGACAAGGCAGAGGTTGCTTTTGCTAAGCTATTATTTTGAAGGCATAACTTGGCATACTTTTGTAATCTATTGACCGATCTAGGTGAAACAAATAAAGCTTTTTCTAGAGTTTCTTCTGCTTGTTCAGGATGGTTGGTAAGTTCAAATGTCTTGGCTAACCAATCATAAGCCGATAAATAAAAAGGATTATCATCAATTACAGCTGAAAAATATTTTTGTGCACTATTATAATCATTTTCAACGAGAGCTATTTTACCAAGTCCTATAGCTGCCCATTGGCAATTTGCTGATCCCAAGTAAGCAGAATAAATTCGCTTAGCCTTATCGTATTGCTGTAATTCAAAATGTTGACGAGATTTTATTCCTAAGCACTCGTGTTTGTATGGTGAACTGCTTTTGATGGCTTGCTCACAAAGTTGTATTACCTGTTGTGGTGATTGTTTGTCCAGTGCTTGGTAAATAGCATGCATTGCTATTTTTTTGTCAAAACATCGTATGAGCCTAACTTCGAGGTCTTGCAGAGTATATGGCTTAGTCAGATATTCATCAGGCTTATGTTCTAAGGCGGCTAACACCATTGCCTGAGAAACTTCAGCTGTGATCATGATGATAATGGTATTTCTTGAAATAAGGTGCTTTGATTTGAGTTCTTCTAAAACTTGTTGTCCATTTTTTTTATTATCGCCAAGGTCATATCCTAACAAGATCACGTCAAAATCACTTGCTTCGCATAATGAGACGATATCTGGGGCATGAGAACTCGTTGTAACACTATGAACACCTAAACTATAAGCGAAAATTTTAAGCGTATCGCGTGATTGTTTGATGTGGTCAATTATGAGAAATCGTTTAGTCCCATATTTAATTTTGGCCATGAAGTCCCTTCAAAATTAATTACTTATATTGCTTTTATCGCAATTTAAAGTGCTTGTCTAGTATTGATCATTTTCTAGATTATATTAAGCAGTAAAAAGACTAAGAACATAAGGTCAACTAAAGCACAATAGTCATTGTAGTGCTAGAAGCTATACTGTATTCTGCATCGCCGTCGAAAGTTGCGCCATTTACCTAAAATTAAAGAGACAATTTATGAGTTTTACCTCACTAGGCTTATCTTCCTCTATCCTTAATGCAATTAAAGAAAAGGGGTATACAGAGCCATCTCCAATACAGGCGCAAGCTATTCCAGCGGTATTATCTGGTAAAGATGTGATGGCCGCCGCACAAACGGGAACAGGTAAAACTGCCGGATTTACATTACCCATATTAGAGCGTTTATTGGGGGGGGATCGTCCGCAAGCTAATCAAGCAAGAACATTAATTTTAACACCTACGCGTGAACTCGCAGCACAAATTCAAGAAAATGTTGAAATGTACGGCAAACATTTACCATTAAACTCTACTGTAGTTTTTGGTGGAGTGAAAATAAACCCTCAAATGATGCGACTACGCCAAGGAGTTGATATTTTAGTAGCAACACCTGGACGATTACTGGATTTATACAATCAAAGGGCGGTAAGCTTTAAACAATTAGAAATTTTAGTGCTCGATGAAGCTGATCGTATGCTAGATATGGGCTTTCTTCGCGATATTAAAAAGATTTTAGCTATTTTACCAAAGCAGCGTCAGAATTTATTGTTCTCGGCTACTTTTTCTGAAGACATACGTGACCTTGCTCGTGGCTTAGTAAATAATCCAATTGAAATATCAGTAAGTCCAAGAAATACAACGGTAGAAAGCGTAGAACAAATTATTTACCCTGTTGATAAAAAGAAGAAACAGCCTTTACTTACAGAACTTATTAAGAGGAATAACTGGCAGCAAGTTTTAGTTTTTATGAAAACCAAACATGGCGCTAATAAACTCACTAAGCAATTAGAAGCTGAAGGTATACACGCCGCTGCAATCCACGGTAATAAAAGTCAAGGCGCTAGAACTAAAGCATTAGCAAATTTCAAATCAGGGACCGTAAGTGTCCTAGTGGCTACTGATATTGCTGCTCGAGGTATTGATATTGATCAATTGCCGCAAGTGGTTAATTTTGATCTGCCTAATGTACCGGAGGATTATGTTCATCGTATTGGTAGAACGGGTCGCGCAGGATCAACTGGAAAAGCAGTTTCATTGGTTTGTGCGGATGAAATAGATTTATTAAATGACGTTCAACACTTAATTCAGCAACATATTCCTCGTGAAGTTGTTGATGGCTTTTCTCCGATGAATCCATTGCCTGAATCTCGTGCTTTAAGACCACTTAAAGCAAAGAAGGCTAAGAAACATAAAAGTAAAGTTGAACATAAAGACGGGCAACGCTCAGCAGACAATGCTAGAGGTCATAAGCCTAAAAGTAAAAACCCACGTCACCGTAGTGATAACAGCAACAACAAACCAAGCAGTAATAGTGCGCGGAAAGTAAATCCAAATAGAAACAAAAGCAAAGCTCAAGCGGCAAAAGACCCATACTCAGCAAGTCGATAATAGGTTATTAAATGATATTAGGCTGATTTGTTTTTTGCTAATAACTTATCTAAGTTGTTAGCAAAGTCTTGTCGGTCACTTTGGCTGATCGGTGGCGCGCCACCGGTTTGCACGCCACTTGAACGAAGTGTATCCATAAAATCACGCATGTTCAGCCGTTGTCTGATGTTACTCTCGGTATATAATTCACCACGAGGATTCAAAGCATAACAATCTTTTGCAACGACTTCGGCCGCTAAAGGTATATCCGCGGTGATCACTAAATCACCTAGTTCTAAACGTTTAACGATTTCATCATCGGCAACATCAAAACCAGAACTTACTTGAATAAAACTGATCACACTAGATGGTGGTGTTTTTAAATAGTGATTTGCGACCAAGATAGTGGTTGTTTTTGTTCTTTCAGCAGCGCGAAATATAATTTCTTTGATCACTACAGGGCAAGCATCGGCATCAACCCAAATTTTCATATTCTACATCCTTACTCATCAGTATCTTGCTCAAAATTATTAACTATCAAAGGTGAGCCGTGACTGGGCATCTTTATCTGAATCTATTTGAGGATTACATAATAATAGGCGTGATGATTCTATTTTATATTGCTCTATCATATATTGTTTAAAGTAATGTAATCGTTCTAATGAGAGTTTATTGAGTTGCTCAAGCTGTTTATTTTCTATTTTGCTACCTGAAGGCAAATCAAGGTCTCTTACAGTAGCTATGGCGCATAGCGTGATTTGAGTTTCTTGTTTATCTTGCATTAACAAGCCAAATTGTTGTAAAAAACTTTGCTGCTGCTCGACAAAAGTAATCTGCTTAGGGGCATAAATAAGGTCGTTAAAACGCACTTTTAATAAATGCTCACCTGCCGTCATAGCAATACTAATGACATTGGCATAAGGGACAAAAGTCGCCATCAAATAGTCTTTAGCTGCCATCATAGTCGCTTTTTTAACTAATAATGTGATAAAGCCTGAAACACCAAAGGAAGGGTCGTTAGTATTGCCAGATAAGGGTACAGTTAACTCAACATTACCTTGACTGTCTTTGAGCATACCGAGGGCTACAGAAAACGGGATGGCCGTTTTATCTTTTAATGAATTAGCTTCGTGGTCATTGGCGGCTGTAAAATCGAGTCCTCGTAGTAAAATACTGGTTTCACCCGAAATTTCATCACCAGCTAATTGCGCATCAATACTGATATTGAGCTGTCCACTTTTGATTTCATAGTTGAGTGCATCTTTAATGTAAGCAGACACTGCAGGTAAGCTCACTTCATTGAGTTGACCTTTTAGTGCGTAAAGCGGCTGTGGGCTAAACGGCTTTAAAACACCATCAAAAGAAAAATTAGCATATTCATTACTTTTTCCTTTGAGTACTAATAAACTTTCTTGCTCTGGTTTGGTACTATTTAATGGCCCAAAAGTTAATTGCTCAACGGTAAATACTCGTTGATAGTTAGGCTCAACACTTAAATCGTTAAAATGAATCTGTGCAGGATTAGTTAAATGAAAGTCATTGAGGCTGATATTAAATATCGTGCTTGGTTGCTCAACTAATTCTTCATCTTGCTTGTTACTTTCTGGTATAAACTTAGTTTCATCAATTGTTGCTAAACTCGTTAATGGCTGTAGGTTTACCACGACTTTTTTATCATTCAACTCTGTATCAATATTGAGATCTGCCAAGATGATGTTATCAATACTCAAATCAACATTAGTTGCTTGTGTTAACAACGTAATGTCATTAATGGCTAGTTGACTAAATCGAGTGAAAGCGGGGGCTTCTAACGAAGTGTTTTGAGATAAGACGACTTGGTTCAATGCTATTTGAGCAATGGCTAGTTGGGGTTTTTCAATGGGTGTACTGACGGTAATACCGTTTAATGCCAATTGCTCAACTTGCATAATCAATAAATCAGCTTGTTGATTATTGCTCACCTTGATATCGGATAATTCAATATTTCCAAGACCAGAAAGCTCAACAGCTTGTTTGTTTGTTAACAAGGCGTGAAGTTGAGGGAAATTGAAGCTTTGTTTCGCGACTGACAAGTTTATCTTATCTTGATCTATGGTTAACTGATCAAGATTTAGTTGAGTATCAACTAAATCGAACTGGGTAAACTCTTCATTTAAGGAAATTTTTTGCTTACTACTGAAATTTAATATGCCCGTTAAATGTTGTAAGTTTTTCGGCAGCATAGGCTCAAGTAAAGTGAGATCACCTTGGCTGATATTTACTGTACTTTCAATAATGCCTTGCCCTTGAACAAGCTCTGCATCTGCTTTTAGCTGCACAACAGATTGCTGCACAGCGAGTTTTAGATCAAGTTGGGCAGATTGTTTAGTTAAATTAGCAAATAAGGCATTTATTTTCAAATGCTCGAGGTTAACTAATAAATTTTGCTGGTTAATAGCTAATGATATTTCGCTATTACTAAGTGAAAAGGCAGGTATAACTAATTGATAATTATTCTCCGCTTGCTCGCTACCTTCATCAGATTTTGTTTGAGCTTCATTGGGGAGCTTAATACCTGCGACGGTCAGCTGGTTGTCTGTTTGAGTTAATTTAAGGTACAGCCCATCAATATCAAAGTTTTTCACATAAAGTTGTTTTATTAACAATTTATAAAGATTTAATTCAACGACAAAGTGCTTGATGGCTAATACCTGTTGTTGATCCTTTGTTATTGAAAGTGTTTCAATGGTTAAACTGGAAACAAAAGGATTGTAGCGAATATGGCTTTGTTCGCTAAGGATTAACTCAAATGGGGTAAGCTGTTTTTGGATGTAATTATGGCTTATGAAAGGTGAAAGTATCCATATTAAGGAGAATAAGACAAATATGAACATTGAGAGATATTTGAGAACTTGAAGAGAAAGCCTTTTCATTATTGATTAATTCCTTAGCTTGAATTACCTGTTAGCAGACAGAGATTTTAGCTGAAAATTTTTGTAGAATATAGCTGCTTATCTAATTTAACCCTTTGAGTATAAACTTATGGCGCAAGCTCTCGACGAAAAACAAATCAAACAAATTTTGCAATACGATGATGCACAACGAGCGAGCTATTTTCTCAAAGAAGTACTTAGTAATAATGAAGTCTGGATATTAAAAGATGAACACGGCTGTGTAATGCTAAATACAGAGGATGAAGATTGCGTGCCCGTTTGGCCAAATCAAGAATTTGCCCAGCAATGGGCAACTGATGAATGGCAAACTTGCCAAGCGGAAGCTATTTCATTAAGTAAGTGGTTTAGTCGATGGACTCATGGTTTGATTGATGATGAGTTAGCCTTAATAGTCTTTCCAAGTCAAAATGAACAAGGATTGGTGTTTTATCCAGAAGAACTTGAACAAGAGTTAAAAAACAAACAAAAAAAGCATTCACCAAAAGGTCAGGGTTAATTTTATGAGTTTCTCAGCTTTAGCCTTAGATAAAACATTACTCAGCGCAGTTAAATCATTAGGCTATAGTGAGCCTACTCCTATTCAAGTTAAAGCTATTCCTGCTATTTTAGCGGGCAAAGATATTATGGCTGGTGCGCAAACAGGCACAGGAAAAACAGCTGCTTTTGCTTTGCCCATTTTACAAAAACTTATGGTTCATCTTTCTGAAAAAAGACCGGTTCGTGCGTTAGTCTTAACACCAACTCGAGAATTAGCTCAGCAGGTTTATAAGAGCTTTGTCAGTTATGCTGAAAATACCGAAGTGAATGTCGCCGTTGCTTATGGTGGTGTGAGTATAAAGCCTCAGGTTAATGCATTGAATAAAGGCGCTGATGTTCTAGTTGCGACTCCTGGGCGGTTGCTTGACCATATTATCAATGGTTCGCTAGCGCTAACCGAGCTGGAATGTATTGTGTTTGATGAAGCTGATCGCATGTTGGACATGGGCTTTAAAGATGAAATTACTCGTATCTTAAATCGTGTCCCGTTAACTCGGCAAACGCTATTATTTTCAGCGACCTTTGATGATGCCATTTTCAAACTCAGCAAGCACTTATTAACGGATCCTGAGTTAATCGAAGTGGGTGAGCGTAATACTGCTGCGACAAAGGTTGAGCAAATTGTTTATACAGTAGACAGTGATCGTAAACGAGAATTAACTTCGTATTTAATTGGTTCAAAAAACTGGCAGCAGGTCCTTATTTTTACTCGCACCAAACAAACTGCAGATGCTTTAGCTAAAGAAATGTGTAAAGACGGCATTAAAACTCAGTCAATTCATGGGGATAAATCACAAGGTGCTCGTGAAAAAGCATTAGCTGAATTTAAAGCAGGGCAAACACGTGCATTAGTTGCAACTGATGTCGCAGCTCGTGGTCTTGATATTATTAATTTAAATTACGTGATTAACTATGAGTTACCTTATGTTGCGGAAGATTATATTCATCGCATCGGTAGAACAGGCCGAGCTGGCAATGAAGGGTTAGCTGTTTCGTTAATGAGTCCAAGTGAAGAGTGGCTATTAACCGCCGTAGAAGAAGTATTGGATACACGATTGTTGCAACAGTGGTTGCCAGGGTATGAGCCTGACTTAACTAAAACTGAAAAGCAGGTAAAAAAAGGTGGTCATAAACAACGTGCTCGACAACAAGCCTTAGGTGAAAAGAAAAACTCAAAAAGAAAGCCTAAAGCTAGAAAATATACTAAGTAACCACAGCTCGGTTTAGTAATGTTCTAGCAGCTTTTATACTTACTTCTGCGTTAATTTCACCTGTATTAATCACCTCTTTAACCAAGTTGAGGTTAAGTAAAATCTTACTTGTTGCATTAGGAGAATGCGACTAGGATTAATTATTGTACGATACTTTGTCCGCGTTTTTATATCGCTCATGCCTATAGGGATGTTTAGTTTGGGTTTATGTACTGTCTACCTAAATTATTTAGGTATTTGGAGAACCTATGAAAATCCTAGTTGTAGATGATCAAGAGACTATGAGAAAAGTTATTACTCAAATCTTAAAGTCTTTGGATTTTTCAGACATTAGTGTTGCCGAAGATGGCCGAGTAGCTTTTCGTATGTTGAGAATGAAGCCATATGATTTTGTGATTTCTGATTGGAACATGCCTAATATGACAGGTATTCAGTTGCTAAAGGCGATCCGAAACAATGAAAAGTTAAAAGATTTACCCGTATTACTGGTTACCGCTGAAAACGAGAAAAGTCAGGTTGTTGAAGCGGCTAAATTAAAAGTAAATAGCTTTATTGCTAAACCATTTTCACCCGCAGAGTTGGCTAAGAAAATTAAGCTTATTTTCCCTGAGATAACTGTTTAGTTAAGTTAGTGTATGTGAAGATTGAAATGGCCATGAAATTATTATTTTGGCACCACCATTAATATTATTTCCGACGGTTAAATATCCCTGATGATTCTTTGCGATTTCAACACATAAAGCTAAACCAATACCAGAGCCATGTTTTTTAGTAGTATAAAATGGCGTCAAGGCATTATCTAAATTAGCAAAACCACTGCCATTATCATTAATTTCAATGATTTGATTTGATTGGTCATGATATAACTTTACCGTAATTTCACAATCATCATCTACATTATTGTCAAAAGCTTCGATGGCATTTTTGAATAGGTTTATCAACATTTGGCTAACTTGTGCGCTATCACCAAAACATAGCTCAATACCTGTAAAGTGAATATGACTTTTAGGGCTATTTTGCATTGATTTAGCCTCATCAAAAACCAAATTGAAGTCAAACCAAGTACTGCTAGGTGTTGGTAATTGCGTAAGTTTACTGTATTCACCAATAAAAGTGAGTAGTCGATCACTACGGTTTTTAATGCGTGATAATACTAAACGAGCTTGTTGTTCATCAAGGGTATCATTGTTGAGTAAAGTATCTGCCATCGAACTCATTGGCGTTAATGAATTACGCAATTCATGTCCTAAAACACGAATGAGATTTTGTTGAGTCATACTTTGATTTTGATGAAGTAGTTGAGAAATATTGATGGCAGAAAAAAGCCATTGCTGCTGATTATGTTGAGAAAAACTGATGTTTTGGCATTGCCAATTATCGTTAAATTTTCCATGAGTCAGTTGATTATTCTTTAAAATAAAGCCCAAAGTAGTTGCTTTGCTACCTAATAACATTGGTTGTTGAATTTGTTCATTCATTGCACTGTTTCGGTAAGTTAGTTTCATTTCTTCATCAAATAAACATACTGGCACAGGCCAAGCATCAAGCACGTGGCTTAATAATTGTTCGAGTGTTTGTTGGTGTTTTTTATTGTTGTTTGTATTAAGAACTAAAGCAGATATTTCTTGTTGCAGTGCTAATAATAAATTGTCTTTATGCTGTTTTTTGAAGTGTAGGTTACTTTCACCTTCTTTTAATATTTGGGTATAAGTGGTTAATTGCATAATGGTTTGACACCAAAAGCTATAACAACGCCATGACAGCCAAATGAGAGGATAGGAGATTAGAAATAGTAAGGTTGATATGCCAAGTAAACTCCAATGCAGACTATAAGTGAATGCAGCTACAAGAGAGAGCATAACTAAAATAGTGATACTAAGACCGCTTATTAACCATTTTTCATGACTCAAAATAACTTCTCTTGTTAACTAATTTGGAATGACTAATCTTCATACTTAATATTAAACTTTTCTAGCCGGCGATATAAAGCATTGCGAGATATTTCGAGAATCTTTGCCGCCTCAATAACACTGCCTGATGTTACCATCATTGCTTTCTCAATGAGTATTCGTTCAGCCTGCTCAAGTGGCTGCAGCGTAATACTATTACTAGCAGCATCAAGACTGTCGAGTAAAAGCTGTTGTGCTGAAATTTTATTGCTAATGGTAAGTAATACCGCTCGCTCTATTACATGACTCAATTCTCGAATATTTCCGGGCCATGAATGACGAGTTAATTTATCTAAAGCGCAGACTGAGAGTAATAGTAAGGGCTTGTGGTATTTTTGACAAAATTGACTGATGAAGTTTGTTGCTAACTGTTCAAGGTCCGCCAAGCGCTCATTTAAAGGTGGCATAGTGATTACTAAAGTATTTAGCCGATATAATAAGTCCTGTCGAAAGACAGCATCAGTGACTAATTGATTTAAGTTAGCATTAGTCGCACTAATTAACCTTACATTGGCGGTTTGTGTTTGGCTTGATCCTAATACTTCAAATGCTCCCGTTTCTAATACGCGTAATAGTTTTGGCTGTAATGAAAGAGGTAAAGAGCCTATTTCATCAAAAAACAAGGTGCCTTTCTCTGCTAATTGAAAACGTCCTACTCGGTTTTGTTTGGCATCAGTAAAAGCGCCTTTTTGATGGCCGAATAACTCACTTTCAAATAAACTTTCGGGAATGGCCGCCATGTTGATACTAATAAGTGGTTGGGAATGACGGTTTGATAATTGATGGATACGCTGAGCTAATAAGGATTTTCCGGTGCCATTTTCACCTAAAATCAAAATATTAGCGTCGGTTGGTGCTATTTGTTTGACTAACAGTTCGATAGTTTGCATAGGCTTCGACACACAAACCCAGTTTGTATCTTCATTTATACTCTGAGGCGAAGAACTCAATAGTTGACGATAACCTTGGTGCTCTTGTTTTAAGCGAGAAAAACTAAGCTGTTGCTTAATGCTATTGAGCAGTTTCTCTTTGTGCCATGGTTTCTCAATAAAATCGCAAGCACCTTGTTGTAACCCTTGTACGGCCAGTGCAATACTGCCCCAAGCGGTCATTAAAATAACGGGGATACTTTTTTGAGTTAATTGTTGAAGGATTTCAAGACCTTCTTGACCGCTGGTCGTATCACGGCTGAAGTTCATATCCAGTAAGATCAGATCTGGCTGTTGACGCTGTACTTGCACGATCACTTCTTTAGCATTACTTGCTTCGATAGTTTTATAGCCCTGAGCTTTTAGTAATAACTCAAGTGCTAAACGAATATCGTCATCATCATCGGCGATTAATATGGTTGCTTTGTTAGCCAAGATTGTCTCCATGAAAATAAATTAAGGCGATCAGAAGACCGCCTAGTAGTTTACAGATTTTTACCTTAATTGAAATTATTCTTCTCTTAATGATTGCATGGGATCCGAGCTAATCACACGCCATGCAGGTATGAGTACAGAAGATAAAACAACTATAATTAGCCCTGTATCTAAGAATGACATGACCAGCCAGTTGAATTCGGGGAACATCGTTAATTGCTGTTTTAAAGGCTGATAACAAAATACCGAAACAATAAAACCTAAACCAAGCCCAATAAATAACATCCAAAATGCGTCTTTCAAGATAAAGCGGAGCAATTTTGATTGCTTAGCCCCCGTCGCCATTCGTATTGCTAATTCATATTTTCGTTGGTTGGTTGTTATTTGTGTTAAACCACTAATACCAAGAGCGGCTAGAAATATGGTTAAAAAGGCAACCGTAATGATAATCCATAAACTGATGCGCTGAGTTTTGGTTTGTTCTAACCATAGGCGCTCTAATGAGGTGATATTTACTTGGTCATATTCGGGGTACTTTTCCTGTATAGCGTTCGTGATTCGTTCATTATCAACTACAGTGTTTTTTGGCACCTTGATTGTGAACATAGGCAGACCATAGTCACCTTCTGCTCGATATAACGTTGGAAAGTGGCCGCCAGAAATAGTACCCGCTTGAGAATAAGTAAATGGGACAATGCCTTGAATGATATCTGCAGGAGTCCCTTCTCCCCCCCTAAATGGGTAATCTTTACCAATGATTTCTTCAAGGCTTAAATTTGGAAACAGTAATTTCGCTAATGCTTCGTCAATAACAATTCGATTTTCTTTATTATCGATTTGTTGTTGGCTTAAGTTACTTCCAGCCAAAAATGGAATTTTAAAAGCTTCAAAATAATCGGCGCTTAACAAACGAAAAGCAAACATAATCGGATCTGAATTTTCACCATCTGTGACAGTATGGATTGCAACAGAGCCAGATAAAGGACCGTTGGATGGGACGATAACTCTACTACCGGTAATGTTTGTTTCAATTATTTCGCTTATTTCTTTTTGTAACATGGCTAATTTTTCGGGATTTGCTTTGTTATTATTCATATTATCGGCATAAGCTTCTGTAGAGCCTAACCCTAAACTTATTTCATAACTATTGGAGTAGTCGTAACCTAAATCACGATACACAGCTTGATAACTTTGCATTGCTAGCATGACGGTAGCTGTTAATAAAATAGAGGCGATTGCCATTTGAACAACCATTAAGCCGCGAGAAATAGTGTTGCTCACTTGAGTTTGTGTGCCTTTTCCTGAATGGTTCAAATTATTAGCAAGTTGCTTTTTGTTGATATGTATTAAGGCTAGGTAACTGAATACGGTATTTATCAATATGATAACCCCGATACTCAAAACCAAAGTGAACTCATCAATATGTATTGATTGAATGAGTGGAAAAATGTCGCTTGCTAACGTTGGCAACAATCTAATTAACCAACCCGTTGTTAATAGTCCAGTAACAATGGCCAGTACAAATAGAGGAAAATTCTCTAACCAAATCATTGTTTTCAATTTTAACTGACTGGCTCCTGTTGTTAACTGAAGAGCGAATTCTTTAGCTCGTGTTTGATAGTGAGCGATATAAATATTAAATAAGTTTAATACCGCCATTAACAATAAACCAATTACGGCGATAGATAATGCGGTGAGTAAAGAAGTCGTTTCCCCTAATAATGAATCCCTATAATTTTTTATTACCGTTTCAGTTTGCATTTGTTTCATCCACTGAAGGAAAAAAGCTACATTGTCAGCGGGTAAATTATTTTCTATATATTGTGTTTGCCATTGCTGCATATCTTCAACCGTTGGTGCAGCGGACTTATTTTTGGTGAATAGTAATAGCGAATCTATGTTACCACCCACATTACCTGTTTCAGGTATTGCAGCGGCTTTTTTAGGATCTTTAATGTGCCAATATTGCTGTGACAGTATTTCTTTTTCTGACTGAATCGCTAAAACATCTTCTATAATACCGGCGACAATATAATCTTCATTTTTAATTTGGATGATGCCACCAACAGCACTATTTTGTCCATTAAATGCACTGTTCCATAATGATGAGGAAAGCCAAATATATTTCTCTGGATCGGAAATATTAACACTTTCTCCTTTTATTAATTTGCTGCCTAATACTTCTAAAATATTAGGGGTCGCAACTACCTCAGTAGCTGCGAATGAAACATTGTTAACTTTAAGTGAAGACGGCTTGGTAGAAATTCCTGCCCAAATACCTGCATCTTTAAAATAATCATTAATATCATGTAAATGCTTTTTTGTGAAAAAGGGAATAGTAAATTTATCGGACATTTTCAACTTCAAATCATAATTGAGAATATCTTTTTCATTATTAATGCCGCTAAGTGGTTGTAGTAATAACGTATTGGAAATAGTTGCAACGGTTAGCACAGCGCCTAGGGTTAACCCCAATGTTAATATTAACGGTATGCTTAAGCGGGGTTGAGTGAATATACGAGCTATACCGGTAAAAAAGGCTTTTTTGTATAAACTCATGCTGCCCCCTGCAAAGATTTCTCATTGATGACTTCGGTAACAATTTTACCATCCAGCAATTGAATTTGACGGTTGGCGCAACGAGAGTAACGACTGTCATGAGTCACCATAACAATGGTTGAGCCTTCTTTATTTAATTGCTCCAATAATGCTATTACTTGATCACCATTTTTGCTGTCGAGATTTCCTGTCGGTTCGTCAACTAAAATAAGATCTGGCTTGCCAACAAGTGCTCGGGCAATCGCTATACGTTGTTGTTGCCCGCCGGATAATTGGTTTGGTTTATATTGATGACGAGCCAACATATCAACTTGAGTGAGTACTTGTTCAACGCGTAGCTTTATTTCTTTTGCTTTTACGCCGCGATGTTCAAGTGGTAAAGCAATATTCTCAAAAACCGTTAAATTATCTATCAAATTAAATGATTGAAACACATAACCTATATGCTGATTACGTATTTGAGTGCGTTGGTCAACTTTTAAGCCTGAGGTATTAATATCGGCTAGTTGATATTCACCTTCGCTGGCGCTATCCATTAACCCCATAATAGAAAGTAAGGTTGATTTTCCACAACCTGAAGGCCCCGTGATTGCAACAAATTCACCTTGAGTTATTTCAATGGATACTCCTTGCAAAGCATGAGTTTCAATTTGTTGAGAGTTATATCGCTTGTGAATGTTTTTCATAGAGACGACTGTTTTCATTAGGTGATCCTTATCTTATTCAGATGTTATATTAACGATTTTATTTTAATTTGTGAGGGCTAATTCTTTGAAATTACTATATTGGCTAGTATCGTTACTAACGATTTCATCGCCAGCGTTTAAACCTTGAATGATTATTAGTTTCTCTTGTGATAAGTCGCCAAAGGTTATATCGCGTTGAACAAGTTTTTCATTGTTATTTTTGATAAAAACAGCTTGTTTACTACGAGGCCTCAAACCAGGTACCTGTTTGATATAGGTGGCATTTGTATTGTGCTTTACAAAGACTTGTGCTGAGATTGATAGTGCAGGCCGTGCATTTGAAGTGAGTTCACTGTCAAGTACAACTTCGGCTAAAACGGAGCCGTTCGTTACCACACTTTCTATACGAGTGATGTGTCCGTTAACTTTACCTTTTTGAGTATCAACAATAACTAGAGCGTTAATATCAATTTGGTCGGCTTGGTGCTGTGGTAGGCGAATTCTAGCAATGAGCTCTTGATTACTACCTACTTTTGCTAATGACTGTCCAAGTTGTACACTTTGGCCTAATTCAACTTCTAAACTTTGTAATGAACCTGAAATCCCAGAGGTTACTTGCATACTAGCAAGTTGTTTTTCTAAGAGTAAAACTTGAGAAGCTTGTTGGCTAACCGTAATATCACGTTGGGTTAGCTGATAGCTTTGCATTTCGATGAATTGCTGAAATTTTTCCTGTTCAAACTTTAGTCGTTTACTCTGTTGTTTTACTGCTAATTTTGCGCGTTGTAACTCTATTTGAGAGGCGACACCCAATGTTAATAAGTTCTCATTTACTGAAAGCTCTAATTGAGCTTTCTCTATTTCAGCCTCAATATTGGCAATGTTTCCTTGATAGTCTAAGCGTTCACTTTGTTGCTCATATTTAAAGGCTTCACGCTGTGCTTTTTGTTGTGCTAGTTGACCTTTAGCTTCATTCACCTCTTGCTCTAGCTTAGGGTTTGATAGCTGTAATATAATAGTTTCTGGAGTAACCAGTGTGCCGGGTCTAACTAATATTTTGGCTACTTTTCCCAATGCGGGCGCAGTTAGCAGTTGTTCTTTAGCAGATGCAAATTCACCATAAGCATTGGTATAAATGTCGACAGCACCACTTTCAACCACTTGAAAGGTTAAACTGCTCGTTTTAATTGATTTTATCGATTTGCTGCTCACAGCAACTCCAGCGTAAGCAATTAATAAAACAAATATGCTTAACGCTAACCATTTCTTCCAATACTTTTGTTGGGTTAATTCAATTCTCATACACAGTAATAATAAGTAAACATTGTTAATACTATTGAAAGTTATGTGCCAAGCATGAAAAATAATTCTATTAAAATAAATACAGTTAACTAAAGTCTAAATTTAACCCAAGAGATAAGTGTATTTATCTAATTATATTAATGACTAAGCAGATATGTAGATAATCAAGATTTTGTTATGGAACTGATTGTGGATTTATTATATTGATTGGTTTTTGAAGGTAGAGGTGTTCGTTTTTGTGAAGTGTATGTTCGCAAATAGCAAAATCAGAATTCATCAATAAGATTAAGCACAACAAAATTAGTTGTGCTTAATTGAAAGGGCGGCAGTTTTACTTAAGGTTTAATAAAAAACTGATTATCTTTTTATAATCGTTGATTAAATCGTTTTGATCTAATGCTTTTACGTTGATTACGTATTTACCATTTACTACAAAAGTAGGCACGCTTTTTAAGTAACGTCCTTGCGATAACTTCTCTTGGACTTTTTTATTACGTTTAGCTTGGTTAACTAACGAGAAACTCTTCATGCCTTTATCGAATTTATTTCCATCGCCGCCAGCAGCGATGAATATCTTGCGAACATCAGCTTCATTAGCAACCGATTTACGTTTAGTTTGCAAATAGCTAAAGACCTCAGAGTTGAAATTAGCGGCGATACCGGTTTTTTCAGCAACAACAAGTGCTTTACTTAGCATAAATTGAATGTCAGGTGAGGTTTGGCCCATAAAATCAACATGGGTTTTATTAAAGGCGACACCGGTAGGTAATATCTTCTTAAATTCAGGTATAAGAGCTTCAAAACTACGACAAGCAGGGCAGTAATATGAAAAGTATTCACGTAATTCTGCTTTATTGGTGGCTTGACCAGGGATCTCGGTATAATGCTTGCCTGCTTCATATGTTGCGGCATTCGCCAATACGGGTAACATAACAAGACTAAATAAGGCGATAAGAATCTTTTTCATATTTCTTTTACTCTGTAATTTAAAATTAGATAACTAAAAATAGATGACTAAATTTAGGGACTGTTAAGCTTAGGATATCACTATTTATTTTAATAGGTAATATAACCGAGTTAATATAATCAGTTGAAGCATAGCAATATGATAATTAACAACTGCTGAATGATTATTCCTTTTCAATCAGACCGTGGTTGTCAGTGATTTGTTCCGTTATCGGTTAAAAAAGAAATTAGTGCCACTTTACTAATGCTTAGTTATAGCGTTATCTGTTACATTCAATCATTGTTTTATTTTTAATAACGAAAATCTGATGAAATTTAAGTTACTTATTCTATTGTGTTTTATTTTTACGCCTCTTTATGCTTCTGAACAAGCAGCTGTTGCAATGCCTGACAGCTATAGTGCAGATGTTGCCGCAGATATTTTACAGCAAGGAGGTAATGCTGTTGATGCGGCGATTGCAGCCCAGTTTGTTTTGGCGGTAACTTTACCCGAGGCAGGTAATATCGGTGGTGGCGGCTTTATGTTGATCTATAAAGATAAACAAGCAGAATTTCTCGATTATCGAGAGCAGGCGCCAAGTAATGCTCACCGCGATATGTATCTAGATAAAGACGGTGAGGTGATAAAATACCAATCCCTATTTGGCGCCTTATCCTCAGGAGTTCCAGGCACAGTTGATGGAATGTGGCGAGCGCATAAAAAACATGGTTCATTACCTTGGACAACACTATTGCAACCAGCCATAGACCTAGCAGCTAAGGGATTTGTTGTTCATCCTAAGCTTGAACGTGGTATTAAAGGTATGACTGCTTTTTATCAAAAAAAGGATATTAAGGTTAACTTTTCTGAATATTTTGGTTCTGCGAAAGCAGGACAAGTATTTAAACAACCAGAGTTAGCAAAAACCCTACAACGCATTAAAACTAAAGGTCGTGCTGGGTTTTATCAAGGGGAAACAGCTGATTTAATTGTTGAATTTATGAAAAAACATGGCGGGATAATCAATCATCAAGATTTGTCTTCTTATCAAGCAAAGTGGCGTAAACCTTTAGAAAAAAATTGGTTAGGTCATCAAGTAATCACGTCACCACCACCAAGTTCTGGTGGGATTGCGATTTTACAATGGTTAAAAATGTATCAAATGTTAGTTAATCAAAATACCGATATAACGCATAACTCGACACAATATATTCACCTCTTGGCTGAAATTGGCAAACGAGTCTTTGCTGATAGAGCTGAATACTTGGGGGATCCTGATTTCGTCAAAGTGCCAGTCGTAGAGCTTATAGATGATGCTTATCTTGCTTCGCGTAGTAAAGGCATAGCGCTTGATCGCATTTCAACAACTGAAAAAATAGCGCCTGGTTTAAAAGAAAGTGAAGATACTACGCATTTTTCAATTGTTGATAAATGGGGTAATGCGGTTTCAAATACGACAACCATTAATATCAGTTTTGGTAGTGGTGTAGTGGTTAGTGGGGCTGGCTTTTTACTTAATGATGAAATGGATGATTTTAGTATCAAAGCGGGTGTGCCTAATGTTTTTGGTGCAGTAGGTGGCAAGGCTAATGAAATTCAAGCCAATAAGCGTATGCTTTCATCAATGACTCCTACAATTTTGTTAAAAGACGGTAAAGTGTCGTTAGTTACTGGTTCTCCTGGTGGCACAACGATTATTACCTCGGTTTATCAATCTATTTTAAATAGTATTGTTTTTGATATGGATGCAGAGCAAACAGTGAATGCTGCTCGTTTTCATCATCAACTATTACCAAAAAATGAAATCCGTCATCATTCAGGAATAAAAGCTGAAGTTGAACAGCAACTTAAAAGTTTAGGTTATCGTTTAACACCTCGCCGTTTTGGTGATTTACAGCTTATTATGCAAAAAAATGGCAAGTTAGACGCAGCATCAGAAGCGTCTGGTCGCGGTAAAGCTATAGTGATCAATTAATTAAACGACTTTAACAACAAAATATACAAGGAATTAATTATGCAAAGTCATGAAATAGATTATGAAATTATCGGCCAATCTATACAGATGGTGGAGATAGAATTAGATCATGGAGAAACTGTGATTGCCGAAGCTGGCGCGATGAATTACATGGAAGACGACATCGAGTTTGAAGCGAAGATGGGTGATGGCTCTGATGTTGATCAAGGCTTTATGGGCAAGTTGTTTTCTGCTGGTAAAAGAATGATCTCAGGTGAATCTGTGTTTATGACACATTTTACCAGCCATGCGCATGGCAAGCGTCGGGTGGCTTTTGCAGCACCATTTCCTGGTTCAATTATCGCGATTAATTTAGCTGAGCTTGGTGGTAGTATTACTTGTCAAAAAGATTCATTCTTATGTGCTGCTTTAGGTACTAAAGTTGATATTGCTTTTAATCGTAAACTTGGTAGTGGTTTTTTTGGTGGTGAAGGTTTTATTCTTCAACATTTATCCGGCGATGGTATGGCTTTTGTTCATGCTGGAGGCACAGTGATAGAAAAACAATTGAATGGTGAAACATTACGTTTAGATACCGGTTGTTTAGTGGCTTTTAGCGATGGTATTGATTACAGTATTGAAATGACAAAAGGGCTTAAAAGCATGTTCTTTGGTGGCGAAGGTTTATTTATGGCGACGCTTACCGGTCATGGCAAAGTATGGATACAAAGCTTACCGTTTTCTCGATTAGCAGATCGTATTATTCAACATGCACCCAACCTAGGTGGCAGTAGCCGCGGTGAATAACTGATATAAGTTTATATTATAAAATTTAGACAACGGCATAACTATTTTATATGCCGTTGTCGATTTACTTTTATTGGTAGTTTTATTTTTGATATATAGCAAAGCATAATCCTAGCTTATTTGAAATGTTGATCAATCTTTGCTGCCATTTTGAGATGGTTATTTCATCTTCGACCTCTGTTGCTTGAGCAAGCATACTCTCTCCTACCTTTTTATTTCTTATGTTTGTGTGTTTGTTGCTTTTCATTTTGCCTCTCCGTTATTTCTTAATAGAGCCATTTTGCCCAAATAGACCATGACAAACCAACGATATAAATTTACACTAAATATAAGTTAAACTTATGTATGAATAATGCTGATTAGATTTCAATATGGATAAACGACTAAAACATTTAAATGCTTTGCGTAGCTTTGAAAGTGCAGCTCGCCATAAAAGTTACAGTAAAGCCGCGGAAGAACTTTTTGTTTCACAGGCCGCCATCAGTCAGCAAATGCGACACCTTGAACAAATTTTGGCCGTTAAGCTTTTTATTAGACATGGCCGTAGTATGCAATTGACCCAAAGTGGAGAAGTGCTCTATCACTCAACTCATCAAGCATTTAATACTTTAGTTAAAGGTTTGAATGATATTCAACATGAGGGAGTTGCTGGTGAACTCACAATTACTTCTACTCAAGCTTTTTGTTCTTTATGGCTAATGCCACGTTTATATAAGTTTTCTCAAAAACATCCTGATGTTAATGTTAGGATTTTAGGCTCTAATCAAAAAGAAGATTTACAAAAAAAGCATATTGATTTGGCAATACGTTTCGGCACTAAAGTTCGGCTTGATGATTTGGATGATTTAGTGATGGAAGAGTTTGGTGAAGATGTCGTTTACCCCGTATGCTCACCAAATTTATTAAAGCATCACCGACTCGATAGCCCTAAAGATTTACTAACATGTACTTTAGTGAGTTTGGCTAATGAAAAAATTGTTACTTGGCAAGAATGGTTTACTCATGCAGGTGTTCAAGGCTATGAACTACATAGCAATAAAACAGAGGTTACCTCAAGTGATATGGCATTAAGTGCGGTATTAAGTGGTCATGGTGTTACATTGGCGGCGAGTGCGATGTATGCTCAGTACACCGAAAGTAAACAGTTGATTGTGCCATTTCAAATTCAGCATCCGGTTATTTGGAAGCGTTACTTGGCATATAATGTACATTCTGCAAAAAGCAAACGCATTGGCGTATTTATTGAATGGATAAAACAAGAAATGGGGCAGTTTGAGCAAAATACAGCTATATATTAAAAACTCAAATTGCCTTTTTAAAAGTAGGATAAATGCCTTGTTATGAGCAATATTTTAGTGATTGATGATCGTGCTGACATTAGGTTAAGTTTAGCACTGTTATTAGAAGACCATGGTTATCAAGTGCTGGAAGCTGACAACCCTCAAATGGCACAAGTACAATTAAAATCACAGCAAGTCTCCTTGATCTTGCTCGACATGAATTTTGCACTTGATACCACTTCTGGCGCTGAAGGGCTAAGTTTTCTTGAATGGCTACAAGCTTCCAGTATTCATACGCCCGTTGTAGCAATGACGGCGTGGTCAAATGTTGATTTAGTTATTCAAGCAATGAAGTTGGGGGCAAAAGACTTTGTTGAAAAGCCTTGGAAAAATAAACAACTACTTCATATCGTGCAACAGCAGTTGGTATTCACTGATCTACAAAGTCAAAATGAAAAGCTTAAACAGCAGTTAGATTTTTCTACGGAAGATGAATATCAGTGGCAATCAGCCTGCATGTGTCAATTAATTGATAATATTGCCGCCGTTGCTAATACCGAAGTGAATATTTTATTAACCGGAGAAAATGGCACCGGGAAAAGTGAATTAGCACAATTTATTCATCATCAGTCTGCTCGAAAAGATAATACGCTTGTTTCGGTGAACATGGGGGCGATCACGGAGTCTTTATTTGAAAGTGAAATGTTTGGCCATAAAAAAGGAGCTTTCACCGACGCAAAAAGTAATCGTATCGGTCGTTTTGAATTTGCAGAAAATGGCACTTTATTTTTAGATGAAATTGCTAATATTCCTTTATCACAACAAGCAAAGTTGTTACGTGTTTTAGAGAATGGTCAATATGAGTCGCTAGGATCAAGCCAAACTAAACAAACAAATTGCCGAGTGATCAGTGCTACCAATGGGGACATTGGTAAACTTATTAAACAAGAATATTTCAGAGAAGACCTTTATTATCGTCTCAATACTATTGAGTTCGATGTGCCACCGCTGCGTGAGCGTAAAAAAGATATTTTACCATTAACCCAGTTCTTCATTGCCAAATTCTCACAAAAATATAGCCGTAACTATAGTGAATTGTCTCCCTCAGCACAGCAAGCTCTACAAGATTATCATTGGCCGGGAAATATTCGTGAGTTAAGTCATTTGATTGAACGAGCAGTTCTACTTTGTACTAGCGGTATAATTGAAGTTGATAATTTGCATATAGTTACTAGTAAGCCAAAGAGTGAATTACCTTTAATGACGTTAAAAGAGGCAGAAATTGGCTTGATTAAGCAAGCACTAGCTCAAACCAATGGTAATATTCCTAAAGCCGCGACTTTGTTAGGCTTAACCAAGTCTTCTATGTACCGCAGAATAGAGAAATATGCACTTGTTTAAATTAGACTCTTTAGAGCATTTTTTATCGGTTAAACTCTTTGTATTGTCGCTACCTGGTTTGATCTTTTTAGCGTTATTTGAATGGCAACTCGAATTACATTGGCAATGGATTGTTATTTCAGAGCTCTTATTAATATTGATCATTTTGTGGTCTACAGTGGTAATCAAATATCGGGTCATGCGTTCTTTTACTCGCGCAAGTTTACATTTAGATGCGATAAAACAAGAAGACTATAATCAGTTTGCTAAATCCTCATTCACCTTAGGAAAAGTTAAAGCGTTTCATCTGCAATTAAACAGCTTAAGTGAGCATTTACAGCAGCAAAAATCACGCTATGACCAGCATGTTTTTCTCGTCTATCAACTTATCTCACAACTTGATTCACCTATTATGGTATTTAATCACAAACAACAGCTAAGTTATGGTAATGAAGCGTTTTATCAACTTTTCAAGCAGCCGTGGCAAGTCTATCGTCATGCAACACCTGAGCTATTAGGTTTAGAATGTGTAGATCAAGTTTGGCAATTTAAAGAAGAGAATTATCAAGCCAAATGGCAAACTCGTCACGGAGAATTTATAGAGTCCGGTCAAACTCATCAGTTGCTGGTCTTTATTAATATTGAGTCAGCCCTACGAGAAAATCAATTGCAAGCATGGCAACAGATCATTCGCGTATTGAGTCACGAAATTCGCAACTCATTAACACCTGTTTCGTCAATGGCAGAAACATTAGCCGACAGAAGTATTATCGAGCGAGATAAAATGGTGCTGAATGTCATCACCGAACGTTGTCAGCACCTGCAAAGTTTTGTTGACCGTTACATCACTCTTTCCCAGCATATTACTTTGCATTGTCAGCAAATAACTATTCAACCGTTATTTAATGCCTTAGCTAAATTGTTTTCTGGTTTTGAGCTGAAATTTGACAGCCAAATTGATCATATTTGGGCAGATCTTACTTTCTTCGAACAAGTACTGATTAACTTGATCAAGAATGCCAAAGAAGCAGGGGCTAGCAATGTACAACTTAACTTTTCTATGCAAGAACAACATTATATTGTAGAGATAGTTGATGATGGTCATGGCTTCTCTAATCTTAATAATTTATTTGTACCTTTGTATTCAACAAAACCTGATGGGCAAGGAATTGGCTTAAGTTTTTGTCGTAACATTATTGAACAGCACCAAGGTGTTTTAGAACTTGATAACAATGAAAGCGACGGTGTCACTGTGATGATTATTTTACCAATTCCAAAATAAAAAAAACTTAAGTCCGAAAATGAACTGCAATTGTCCGATTTTGAACTGTGTTGTAATGATATGACTTAAAAGGGAAAAATGTATTTTCTTCGCTGGTCTTGCTCAGTAAGCCATTATATAGACAATGCAAATAATAAAAATAATTCTTTGGTTCCCATGTAATTAGCGTAGGATTACATCAAAGCATTTACAAAATAATGAACAGACAATAGGAAGAAGAATGAAATTATTACTTTCAGGGACTATAGCTATTAGCATTGCGTTAGCATCAATCAATGTTATGGCACAACAGGCGAAGTCATTAAAACAAGCAGAACGAGCAACACATTTACGCCAATCAGTTTTTACGTTACTTGGCAGTAATATGGGTCCATTAGGGGCAATGGCGAAAGGTAAAATTGCCTTTGATGCTAAAAGAGCAGAAAAACATGCATTGCGTATCAATCAACTGTCTTTAATGATTGCAGATTATGCTCGCACTGACACTTCTTCCCATAAAGTAAAAACAGATGCATTAAGTAAAATATGGCAACAACCCTCTGATTTTAACAAAAGAATTGATGCACTAACTTTGGCTTCGGCTAACTTACAAAAAGCTGCAGCGAGTGGCGATGAAAAAGTAACTAAAAAAGCAATTGCTGGTGTGGGTAAAACATGTGGCGGCTGTCACGATGATTTTAAAGCAGAATAGTTGACGATATTTGTAGGTGAAGCTTAACTTACATGGATGTAAGTACATAGATTATATCGTAAATAAATAACCTGTAGCATTTACAGGTTATTTGCAAAACCGTTAATAGTACTGGTGTCACACCTACAAATCTACATCCCCTAATAAAACTCTTCAATAACAGGTGCATTCAGTACGACTAGCCAATAGACAAACATAGCTATTATGATAACTGTAATTAAGGCAATTAAGAGTTTTGAATGAGCAATGCTGTCGTGACTTGAAGCATCATTATTAGATTTTTTTCCCGTAATCATGGGTTTAACTAAATTTTTATGTTTTACCTTCCAATAATATAAAACCGCTAAAATATGGATAGCTATGCTTATTAGGATAATATCAAAACCTTTATGATGAATGGTGTTCATTAGGGAGTTTGCGCTATCACTGATGCTGCCATAATAAGGGCCAGAAGAAAAAACATCATCGTTAATAAATAATCCACTTATTGCTTGAACTAAAATAAGTACCAACATGAGTATTACCATCAAGCTTCCTGCGGGGTTGTGCCCTACAAATGCAAGTTTATCACTGTCTTTATCCTTGCTTAGATATTGTTTTAATTTAGAAAGTGTTGGAATAAAATTTTTGAATAAAGCGTGTTTAGTTCCTATTAACCCCCAAATTATCCTAAATAAAACAAGTCCTAACGCGACAAACCCCAGTTGAATGTGTAGTCCAATGTCCTGATCAGAGGTATACCACAAGGCAAAAATAATAGAGGCAATTGACCAATGAAAAATACGCAGGGGTAAATCCCAAATAAGATACTGCTTACTCATGTACAAAACTCCTTGAAATAATGTTTAAGTATAATATCAATTTGCCAATCATTTTAACTAATAAATTGTGCTGCAGCGGTTCATTTTCGGACTTTTTGTCATTGGCTGTAAAGTTACTTGTTGTAATTATATGTTTTTTCTGGAATTTTTGCTTGGCATGAAATTCGCTTTACATAGAGTAAGTAACATCTATGGGTAAATATTTAGTGGATATTGTTAAATCAAAAACGAAACAAAAAATAACAGGAAAAATGAAAATTATTTTCCTGATCGTAATAATTTTTATCGTTCTTGTTATGTATATAAAAGAAACAATGAATAGGGTTCAATTAGCTAGAAAAGACCTGATATTTGCTACCACTCAAAAAGGTGACTTGGCGATCACTGTTGATGGTTACGGTAAATTAGTTTCAGATAAGCTGAAATTGATCACCAGCTTAACGCGAGCAACAGTGAAAGAAATCGTATTAAAGCCTGGGGCGAATGTAAATAAAGACAGCATTATTGTTCAATTAGAGAATCCAGAATTATTACAGCAAGTTGAAAATGCTAAACAAGAGCTCAGTCAAAAAAGGGCAAATTTGCGCCAACTTAAAGTGAATCAGCAGCGAGAGTTACTCAATGAAGATAGCAATTTGGCCGAACTTGATGCTCGCTATGAAATGGCTAAATTAAGAAGAACAGCGGAAGAAAAATTAGTAAAAGATGGCATCGTTTCACAAATTGCTTACCGAGAAAGTGTATTGAATGAAGAGCAACTGGCTAAAAGAATAGGCATTCAAACGGTAAGGTTAACGCAGTTAGCAACAGTGCATAAAGAAGCCATCAATATAATGCAAGAGCGGATTAAACAGCAACAAGGCTTGTTAAATGTTGCCAAGCAAAGGGTCGACAGATTAACTGTGAGGTCTGGCATTAATGGAGTGTTACAGTCGTTATCTGTTAGTTTAGGACAGAGTTTGCCAGCAGGACAAGAAATAGCATTGATTGGTAGTATTGATGAATTAATTGCCTTAATAAAAGTGCCGCAAAGCCAAGCGCAATTGGTTGAATTAGGACAAGTTGTTAACGTTGATACTCGACAAGATATTATTCAAGGTCAAGTCACTCGAATTGATCCTATTGTTCATGAAAATACCGTAGAGATAGAAGTGCGACTACCGCAGCAATTACCAAGTAGTGCACGACCAGAACAAAATATTGATGCGACAATTATCGCGGATACCTTAGCTAATGTGAACTATATAGAACGGCCAGCAAACGCAAAGTCACAGGCCAATCATTACTTATATCGCTTGACGAAAAACAATGACGAGGCGGTAAGAACTAAACTTAATTTTGGTCAAAAAACAGGGCGTTATATTGAAGTGCTAGCAGGAGCTTCAGTAGGAGAGCGCTTTATTATCTCAGATTTACAAAACTATAAAACTGAAAAAATCATTATCAACTAATGTTAACTAATATTAATTAACTCGTTTGACAGAACTAGTTCTAGTGAACATCAATAACTATAAACTTATATGTCAGTAAATAATGTTTTATTGAATAAATACAGGTAAAGGGACAAAAATGAAAGAAATACTAAAAATGAACAATATCTCGAAGATGTTTGAGACTGAAGAGCTAGAAACGCACGCCCTAAAAGCCATTAGTTTAACAATTAATGAAGGGGATTATGTCTCCATCTCAGGGCCTTCAGGTTGCGGTAAATCAACACTATTATCCATTATGGGGTTATTAGATGTTGCAACCGGAGGAGAATATTATATTGGGGGAGTTAGCGTAACTGAGCTAACCCTTGATCAAGCGGCAGATGTAAGAAATGCAAAAATCGGATTTATTTTTCAATCATTTAATTTAATAGATGAGTTGTCTGTATTCGATAACGTAGCATTGCCATTGAGATATCACGCAGATAAACCTAAGAATGAAGAAATAAAAAAACGAGTTACTGAATGCTTAGATAAAGTTGGCTTATCTCATCGCATTAGCCATAAACCCAATCAGCTTTCTGGTGGGCAACAGCAACGTGTTGCTATTGCCAGAGCATTAGTTGCCAACCCCGCTATTTTGTTAGTTGATGAACCAACCGGTAACTTAGATTCTAAAAGTGGAGACCAAGTGATGGACGTGCTTGAGCAGTTAAATAAGGCGGGCACAACCATATGCATGGTAACTCACGATCCTCGTTATGCAGAAATGGCAAGAACTAAAGTACAGCTATTAGACGGCACTATTCTACATGCACCTATTGAAAAATTAGCAGGCTAAGTTTAGCTGTCAAATAAAATTAGCAAGGTACTCTGCATAGCGAACAGATGGAAATAAAATGAATTTTTACTTAATTAAACAAGCTTACATAAGCCTGAAACAAAAACCATTTTTTGTTTTAAGTGTTGTATCAACCATGGGTATAACTTTAGGTGCGTTATTGTGTGTTTTGACATTGGCTTATGTAATGTTAATTAAACCGCTGCCTTATCCAGATCAGAATCGTTTATACAATGTTGAGCATCAACTGATCAGTAATGAAGGTTTAATTGATGGTCGAGCATTTACTTATCCAAACCTGATGCATTTATATAATAACCAGGACTTATTTGAACAAAGTGCCTTGATGTATTTTGATGGTGATGTGCTTACCTCACATCCCACTGAGCCTATGGTTGAAATATCATATGTTTCACCACAATGGTTTGATATATTTTCCGTAAAAATGGCAATGGGTCGAGGTTTTGAACGAAGTGAAAAGGTCAACAGCTATCACCCTGTAACAGTACTTAGCTACCATGCTTGGCAAAATGAATTTAACGGTGCTGATGACATTTTGAATCAAAGCCTTACCTTTGGTGGCACCAGTTATAAAATTATTGGTGTACTCGCACAAGATAATATTGAACTGCCGTTAGCAGGTCCTGGTTTTAAAACCAAGTTGTACATTCCATGGGATTTCAATTCCATAAATGAGCAAGAACGAAAGCGCTGGGGAAATGACGATGGTGGCTTGATGTTTATTGGCAGGCTTAAAGCAGAGCATTTAAATTATTCCGAACAACAAATAGACCAATTGTTAACCAATATGCTTAATGATAACTGGCAAAGCCAAGTCTCAGATATCAACTTCTTTAAAGGATGGTCGATAGCACTAAAAACAAAAACCTTGAAGTCGTTTGTTGTCGCTGATGGAGAGCGTAGTGTTTATTTATTACTCATTGGAGCCTTGGGCTTAGTGTTAATTGCATGCGCTAATATCGCTAATTTATTTGTTTCTCGTACCGTTGAACGTCAACGACAATTAGCAATTTGTGCTGCTGTTGGTGCATCTAAAGGGCAATTATTTCGCAATATTTTAGCTGAAACTGGCTTGTTAATGCTCATTGCTATCATTGTTGCTCAACTGTTTGTTTATTTTGGTTTTTCTATCTTACAGCATTATTTAGCCGACTTCTTACCCCGTATAGATGAGCTTAGTTTAAATGCATTTTCATTTTGTGCATCAATACTATTGTTAGTGACTTTGACGTTGAGCTTTTCACATATTTGTCGAAAAATGATCAACTATCACGCATTAAATTTAACTTTGCAATCAAGTGGTAAAGGCAGCGGCATTCAAGTTTCAAAACGAATGAGGAATATATTGATCAGTAGTCAAATTGCTATTGCTACGGCGTTAATTTTTATTAATTTAGTGCTTTATAAAGACGCATCACAATTGGTTAACCAAGATTTGGGTTATCAAACAGAAAATTTGGCCGCAGCAGTTTTGTCCCTGCCTAGTGTTGAACAAGGTTTGAATGCTGAATCGCTAACCGAATTAAAACGTAAATTGACGAATAATCCTAAAATCACAGATGTCAGTCAGGCGATGAGACCTTCAATTTTTGGCACTTATGCACTAACCGACGATGCATCGACAAAACGGTATACGGCAAGAGGAAAAGATGTAGATCATCATTATTTTAAGATGATCAAACAACCAATAGTCGAGGGTGATGACTTTAGTGCTGCTGATATTAAAGACGACAATAGAGTGGCGATTATTAATGATGTATTTGCAAAACGAGTATCGCCAAACGGTAGTGCAATTGGTATGACGTTTAATGATGGTTTGCGTATTGTTGGCGTGGTTAAAAGTATCAATATTCCAGGTGACAAAACTGTTGGTTCACGTTTTTATATGCCTGCGAGTCTTTCAAGAAATATGCTCCTGATTAAAACAAAACAAGGACAATATTTTAGCCGAGAAGAAATGATAACCACACTTAAAGATGTTGATAAGAAGTTAAGTTTATTCAGTTTTGCTTCACTAACCGAATATAAAGAACAACGTTTATTTTCATCGGTGACAACCGCAATCACTACTGTAGTTCTAGCAATATTAACGCTATTACTGTCAGGCTTAGGTTTATACGGAATTTTAAGTTATTCCAGCCAAATGCGCCGTTTTGAAATCGGTACTCACATGGCTATTGGTGCCAAAGGCAAAGATATTGTCGGCTTAGTATTTAAAGATAACGTTGGCGCATTAGTTATTGGTCTAGTGGTCAGTATGATGGTGTTATTGGTTTTATATCTTGGTTTTAGTGAATCACTCAGTGGCTATATTAGTATGAAAATTTTACCATTGTTTGTATTAACACTAGGATTGATCTCATTATTGTCGTCACTTGCATGTTATTTGCCGTTACGTCAATACATCAAAAAACCGGTTATTCATTCGTTAAAAGGGAGTGAATAATGAACTTGTTTATCTATCAAATAAAACAGGCTTATTTAAGTTTGAAACAAAAGCGGGGCTTTGTAGCAAGTGTGGTTTCTACTATGGGTATTACATTAGGAGCCTTGCTGTGTGTGCTTACTCTTGCGTATGTGATGCTGTTAAAGCCGTTGCCTTATCCCGATCAAGACCAACTATTTGTTGTTGAAAGTAAAATAAAAGGTGATGATCGTGCGCCTAAAATATCAATGTTTCCGTACCCTGCATTGGTCGAGCTTTATCAAGAGCAATCAGCTTTAAGTAAAGTCGCAATGGTCGCGTATGAAAATACAAATATTACCTCTCATGAAGAACAACCCAGAATAAACAGTACCTTTGTTAGTCCAGAGTACTTTGATTTGTTGAATCCGCCGATGGTATTAGGACGTATGTTTGAGGCAAGTGAGGCATTGCAAACTCATAATCCGGTAGCCGTTATTAGTTTTTCGACTTGGCAGGCGCTATATGAGAAAAAACTCGATGTACTTGAAAAAAGCCTGACCATTAATGAAGTAAGTTATCGTATTGTAGGTGTTAGTGCAGAAAGGTTTATTGAACCAAGCTTATATGAAACGGGTGCTAAAACACAAGTATGGTTACCATGGGATTTTAACTTTGTACCTGAACGAAGAAGAAAGGCGTGGGGGAACTTTGCTCCCAATATGTTTTTGTTAGGAAAACTAGATAGAAGTATAACAACTAAGCAAGCCGAAACAGTATTAACTCCACAATTGTCCGAACGCTGGCAACAAGAGTTAGTAGGTAATGCGCGATTTAAAAATAAAAGCCTCGCGATTGAAATGAAGTCATTAATCAAGGTGATTTCAGGCAATAATCAAACGAATTTAATATTATTATTTTCAGCTATATTAGGGTTATTAGTAATAGCTGTTACTAATGTTAGTCACTTGCTTGTAGCTCGAAGTGCTGAACAACAACACCAAACAGCAATACAAATATCTTTGGGTATGAATACTAAACAAGGTTACATGCAGGTATTTGGTGAAATACTTATATTGATGGTATTGGCTTTATTTATTGCAGTAGTTACAGCAAATATTGGCTTTGTTATTTTGAAAACCTATATCACGGAATTGTTTAATCGTGTTGACGAGTTGTCTATTTCGTTTGTACCACTAATGATTTTAGCAGTAGTAATTTTATTTATTGTGGTAAGTTTAACCAAGTTAACACACAAAAAACTTGCTTTGCAGCAGTTACATTTAGCATTACAAAATAGTAATAAAGGCCAAGGCGTAAAAGTATCCAGCCTATTTCAACAAATCATTATCATCAGTCAGATATTAGTAACCGTACTAATTATCTTCGCCAATATCATATTATTTAAGCAGGCCTATCAAAGTATTAATCAAGAAACAGGCTTTGAAATTGGGCATGTTCAACATTTAGAGCTGGCTTATAATGCGGCAGGTCGGCCTAAACCGGCAGAACAGCAAGCAGTATATAAACAATTAAAGGCTGAGTTTTCACAACTACCTCAGGTAAGTAAAGTTAGCTTAGGAAATACACCTCTGTCTTCATATAGTATTAGAAAGTTTGCATTCGGAGAGGAGAATGTAGAACAAACTATTGAGCAAAAAGATGTTGATGCACAGTATTTTCTAATGATTAAGCAGCCGTTGTTGGTTGGAGATTATTTTTCCGAAAACGAGGTGAGTAACAATGAAAACGTGGTTATTATTAATGAAAGTCTCGCTGAGTACTTGGCTCAATTTGGTGATGTAATAGGTCAACATATTAAAAGTTCACGCGATGAAGTGCTCACGGTGAAAGGCATCGTAGCCGACACTCAATTACCAAAAACTGAAAGGGATCGCGGTATGGGGATGAGTAATAATTACCTTATCTACCGACCGACATTACTCGGTCGTGGTACTGGTATTATGATGCAACTTGTTAATAATCAAACGTTAAGCCGAGCTGACGTAGCAAAAGTAATTACTCGCATTGATGCAAGATATTCAATTTATCAATATCAGAGTTTATCCGGTATATATCAGCAATCGCTGCTTAATAAAAAAGTGACTTTATTTACTACGGGGATAATAACGCTAGTGGTCTTATTCCTTGCAGCATTAGGACTCTTTGGTGTCATAGACTTTAATACCCGTATGCGCCGTTTTGAAATAGGCACGCGCATGGCGATTGGCGCTAAAGGACGAGATATTATGCAGCTTATCTTCAAAGAGAATGCTAAAGACGCTTTAACTGGAATAGGATTGAGCATGTTGGTATTACTAGTGGGATGGTTAAGTTTTGGGGATAACTTTAATCAGTACGTTAATTTACAAATGTTACCCATCTTTATTTTGACCTTGGCATTTATTTTACTTATTTCATTATTTGCTTGTTATTTTCCATTACGTCAATACATCAAAAAACCGGTTATTCATTCCTTAAAAGGTAGTGAATAATGGATTTATTTCTTTATCAACTAAAGCAGGCCTATTTCAGTCTTAAACAAAAGCCGGGTTTTGCCTTTAGTGTCGTTACTACTATGGGAATAACTTTAGGGGCTTTGTTATGTGTTTTAACATTGGCCTATGTCATGTTGTTAAAGCCCTTACCATATCCTGAGCAAGATCGGTTTTATACGCTTGAACATCAAGTGCTGAATGAAAAAAGAGAAATTGCTATTGATGATTTTTCTTATCCAGCACTTATTAATTTGTATGAACAACAAACACAATTTAGTGACATTGCTATGGTTTCATATAGTGATGAAATCATTCGCTCACATAGTGCTCAACCTAAACTCATGACAGGTTTTGTTTCTCCGCAGTGGTTTTCTATGCTTAATACTCCCTTTGTGCTTGGGCGAGCTATTGATGGAGCTAATGAGGAAGGTGGGGGACTAGAAGCTGTTATTAGTTACCATTCTTGGCAAATTTATTATGCAGGTGATTTCAGTGTAATTGGCAAAAAAATAGCTGTAAAAAATGCTACTTTTACGATTGTTGGGGTTACGGCTCAGACATTTGTAGACCCTCAGTTACAAGGCTTAGATTTTGATGTTCAACTTTGGCTCCCATGGCAATATAACTCTAAAAAATATTGCCAAAAATGGTGGGATTGCTTTCCCGGAGGATTGTTTCTCATTGGCAAAATGAATGCTGACCAAACTCATGGACAAGTTGAGCAGCAATTATCGATATTAATAGATGAATTATTTCAGCCAAACGTTGTTGGTGACTCTTACTTTGATGGGAAAAAAATTGCCATTAGAGCTCGTTCTCTTAAAAGCGCTATGTTGGGAGATACTAAAAACATCTTGTTCTTATTGCTAATGGGGGCGATAGGATTACTGATTATCGCCGCTTCCAACATTGTGAATCTTTTCATAGCTTTTAGTGTACAACAAACTAAAAGCCTAGCGATTAGGGCATCATTAGGGGCAAAGAAAAAAGACCTTTTTGTTTATCTCTTAATACAAGCTGTCATTCTTATGAGTGCTTCACTTTGCTTATCATTTGTCGTGGCGAATTTAGGTTTTTATGTACTTGTTCAGTATATTCATGAATTTCTACCTAGAGTGAATGAGTTGAATTTAAGTTTATTGATGATGGTAATAATGAGTAGTATTGCTCTCCTATTGGCTTTTTTATTTGCTAAAGTTGGTAGTCAATCACTGAACTATCAACAGCTTACTACTGAGTTCGCAAGTAGTGGTAAAGGCATTGCTAAACAAATATCTCCCCGTATTAGAAATTCACTTATTGTTACTCAAGTGTCTATTACTAGTGTCTTAGTGTTAGTAGGTATTACTTCAGTTTTTGAAAGTACCAAAGTGATTGTGCAACCATTAGGCTATCAAAGAGATAATATTAATTATTTATCGCTATCTACACAGCAGCCATCTGATAAAAAGAAACAAAGTTTTTCAGAGTTATTAACGATAAATGATGAAATAAAAAGCGCGCTATTATCTTTGCCTGAAGTGGAGAAAATAGCGATAGCGGAATCACCTTTAAATGGTTTTAGTAATGTACCAGTAGTTAAGGAGGGGGACGATGTATCAACTATCACAAGCTATTCTTACGCAGATGAGGCGTATTTCGATTTAATAGGGCAAAAACTGTTACTAGGAGAGCATTTTCCTGTACGAAGAAATGAAAAGCGTGATTTTTTAGTTATCGTCAATGACGTTTATGCGAAAAAACATTCTTCAATCGATAGCATTATTGGTAAAAAAATATCTTTAGGTAGAAATAAAGCAGAGTACTTTACCATTATAGGTGTTGTAAAAGGCATTTCTGAACCAGGTTACCCTGAAGTGCCTGCCCGACTATATTTGCCTTCTTCTCCTGTAGCTGCCAAGTTTATGATTAAGGTAAAAGAGCAGCAAACTCTTACTCGTGAAGTGCTAGTAAAAACGATGGCAAGGATAAGTAATCAACTAATTATTTATGATTATGACTCGCTAGAAAATAAACACCAATGGATTGTATTGCCTCAGCTTGTGAGTGCTATAACGGCAATTATTGTCACTTTTATTTCTTTATTTTTAGCTGTTATTGGTTTGTATGGAATATTAAGCTATGTCACGCAAATGCGACGATTTGAGTTTGCTACTCGTATGGCTATTGGGGCGAAAAGAAAAGATATAATTCACTTACTCTTTAAAGATAATGTAGCTGTGTTAGTGATTGGTTTTGTAGTAGGTATTCTTATTTTAATGTCTTTATATCTGGGCTTTAGCGAATCTTTAGGTATTTATATGAATTCAAACATCTTGCAATTCTATTTGCTTACTATTGGTGGTGTTACTTTGCTAACGGCAATTGCCTGTTACTTGCCGTTGCGCCAATACATCAACAAACCAGTGGCTACCTCTTTAAAGGGCTGTGAATAATGAGCTACTTAATCAAAAGATGACTTTATACTGTAGACCGATAGCTAAGTTATTCACATCGGATCTACGGTATTGGTTTATCCTATATTCACTAATCAGATAAAAGTGTTTAAATAACTCGTATCCTAATTGCGCCTCTGCAACAATTGGATTACGAGGAAGGTTTGCGGGTAAATTCTGATTAAAAGTGTGATCAGCAAAAGCAGATAAATAGAGACGATTGCTGATATAAGGGAATTTTATCATCAAAGAATGCTCAAGCTGCCAAACACTTCCCTCTTCATGGTCAAATTGAATGGCGTGTAAATTAATAGCATAGCGGATGTGTGCTTGAGAGAAAAAGTCTTGTAAAAAAGCGGTGTCATTCAAGCGCCATCTAATGCCAAATCGATATCTATCGTTATCTTCTCCGGTACGAAAATTTAATTGCATGGTTAGATCAAATGGAGATAACTCGGTTATTTGCCATCGTAGGTTTTGTTCAGTGTAGTACGATGTTGTATCCCCTGCAGAGCTTCCTTCTTGGTTATATAAATTTAACAGGCTAAAATACGAAAATCTATTTTGCAGTTTTGCCGCGGCGTTCAAGGTAAAGACACTATCATTTTCTACATCAGTTAAGTGAGGGTAGAGGTTGAAATCTAAAAAACCGCTATTACTCTTTTGAGCTTGACTCGCTGGAGAGTAACTTAAAGAAAATAGTACAAACAATAATCCAGTGAGCATAAGCAGCGTTTTAGTAGATGCTAAATTGTATGTTGGATATTCAAACTTCATTATTATTCCATTTTTTAGTGTTCCTATGCTCTAAAAGTAGAATTCAAATAGATATAGTGCAAATTTATCATTTTTCTTTAATGCGAAGTGTGAGTGTTCGTTAACAGATATAGTTTCTATTACGAAGGGTTTAGTAAATAAAACTTGTTTGCTTTTTCAAGCAGTGCTATAAAAATGTAACTTATACATTTCGCAAATAAAAACAGTAGATTGATATGGATTATCGAGAGTCAACGCTCACGGTGGGTTGTACGGAAAAAGTAACTTGTATTCACTGTGGTGGTCATCAGCATCAAGTGCAATCAGTGATCACTTATGGTTTTTATTTTCTTGAATATTTACCTTTATTTCCGGTTAGCCGAAAAACCCTCGTTAACTGCTTACAATGCCAAGCAAGTTCAAATATTAATGATCAAGTTCAGCAGAAAAAACAGATATTTTCTGATTGGTTGATTACCTTATTTTTGAATTTACGTTTGTTGAGCACCTTTACAGGCAGCTTTTTAATTTTGCTCATGCTCTCTCATTATTTTTCTGACATTCAGCAACAAAAACGTCAAAGCATCGCTCATATACAGCAACCTAAAATAAATGACTTTTATTATTTAAATTATAAAAAAATGTCAGGTGATGTGCGACCTCATGAAAAATATCGTATTGCTAAAGTTGTAGATATTACTGGTGGTATGGTGTCTTTGGTTTATGGTAATTATTTTTATCCGATGAAACGTTCTTTAGCTGACGGTATACGTTTTGGCCATACCCGTGATTTTGATTATTTTGAGAAAAAACGGCGCAATTTTAGTTATGCCGAATTAGATAGGCTTTTTCAACAAGGAGTTATTTATCATGTTGAACGCCCTGAAGGTAATTTGATTGACGGAAACCCAGTGATAAACAAGCCTAATAAGCCAAGTCGCTGGCACTATCTGCCGGGTAAAAGAGAATATGAACAAGCGATGGGGTTTATAAAGGCAACCTATATTGCTGATCGTTTTGAACAAGCATTTAGATTATTGAAAAAGTCAGCAGAAATGGGGTATGCCCCAGGTCAAACAAATTTAGCCGAACTTTACTTAAATGGCATCGAAGGTAACCGTGATGTTGATAATGCGGTTCATTGGTTAATACAGGCAGCATTGCAAGGTTATCAACCTGCAATTGAGAAATTTAGAGTGGTTTGTGCCGGTGAAGAACAATGTTCAATTGATGATTTTTATCAAATATTAAATGATGCAGGTACCGCTTACCGAATTGATTAGCTATACCTGCTTAATACGCAGCTTCAAGAGTTTAACTAAAGAAGCCTTTTAATTTTGATAATAAACTTTGCTGGGCTAATGTTTGTTGATCAAACTGATAATTATCAGCTAATAATTTTATTCGCAGAGAATAAGTGCCGCCATGTCCCCAAGGCCATAAAAAAGCAGCCATGGCCGGAGTTTCATCGGTTGCGGGTATGGTAAATAGCTTTTGTTCTTTAGTAAGTTTAGCTAATTCCGCTAACTGTAATTTTAGTTCTGAGGGTAGCTTTTTTACACTTTTTACATCCCATTGATGAGGGAAAATTGCTTGTAAAATAACTAAAATTGCGGCTGACTTATTTTGTGCAAATTCACTTAACATGACGCAAAAACGATCTTCATATTGCCAAGTAATATTATCGCCTAATTGCTCTCGCATTGACTGGGTTAGCTCTACTACTTGTTCACTAGAAAATTGTTGATTTGAAAAGGTCATACTTCATCCTTTAAAGGCTTTTTATTTTTATATTTTATACTCCGGCTTAGGTATGGATGGAATATCCTCTCATACCTAAGCGATACCACTTAACTAGTTTTCTGTCTCAACTGTTGGCTTGTCTTCGTCCTGCTCTTCACCGAGCCAAGATGTTAAAAACAACTTATGTGCTTCGGTTAGCTCATCATCTGCTACTTTGCTTACTTTGACTTTTGAATTGCTAATAAAGGAGATGGTTTTGCTAACATGCTCACCACGTTGAATATATTCAATAGTGGCGCTTTCTCCGGGTTTAAATTGAGCGAGTGCTTTTTCCCATAAATCGTATGTTCGAATAGTGCGGCGACCTAGTTTAACAATTTGATCTCCACGTTCAATACCTACTTTATAAAGTGGTGTGCCTACTTTTATTGGCTTGCTTACCAATGCATCTTGGCCACGGAAATAAAAATTAACTTTACCTAAATATGCACTCTCATCATCAATTTGTTTAACTTGTAAGCCAGCAGCCGCTAATAATTTACTAAAGTCAGGTTTATTTTTACTGTAAATATGGTTTTGAAAGAAAGTGTCAGCAAAGGCTTGGTTATTAACTGTTTTTCCCAAGGTTAAGCGTAAATCATCACGAGTATAAGCTATTTCTGGTTTACCAAAATCTAACCACATTTGTTGCATAAAGTTATCTAATGACTTATCAGGAAATTGAGCACGAATAGATAAATCTAACGCCAAACCCATTACTCGACCATAACCATAATAGCTGAAAAAGATATTACTGAAATTAGTTTTATCGATATATGTGCTTGCATCGGTAAATGTTGCCAACATGCTAGCGCCTTCTGGCGTGTAGTATAATCGTCCTGTGGTTTGTCCTGCTTGATTAACTATTTGAGAAACTGTTTTTAGGTAATCATCAATCGAAGATTCTTGAGCTCTACGAATAATGAGTTTGTCGTAATAAGAAGTAAAACCTTCAGCAAACCAAAGATTTTTAGTCATGTTTTCATTGCTAAAATTAAAAGGCTCTAATGCTTTAGGGCGAATCCTTTCGACATTCCAAGCATGAAAAAATTCATGGGATAACGTGCCTAAATGTTTAAACTCACCTTCATCTAATGAGCGAGTACTGGTTAGAATGGTAGAATTTCTATGTTCCATGCCATCCCCACTTACATGCGGTAAATAACAGGCGATAAAAGTATATTCATCGTAATCAAAATCAGGTAATTCACCATAAACCTTAACTTGTTCGGCAACAACCGCTTTAGCCATTTTGGTATATTTAGCTAGGTCTTCATCAATACCGTTATGATGCACAGCTAGGTTTATCGTGTATTGCTTATTGTTTGATTCTACTTGCCAAGTACTTACTTGATGATCACTTAGTTCGGTTGGGCTATCTAAAAAATAATTCAGGTTCGGTGCCAAAAAGGTGTATTTATCAGCAGTTTTTTGCAATTGAGTTGCGACTTTCCAGTGTGGGCTGAAAGGGCTAAATTCAACTGTTATGGCACGATTTTCATGGCCGGTAGCCCATAGGAAGCTCGCGGGCATGTTTAAATGCGCATGGGTACGATCAATTTGAGAGTAGGTACCGTCAGCTCTATCACCAAATAGTGTATAAGAGACAGTAACTTCACCATCGTGACCTTCAATATGCCATTGATAAGGATTCGGGCGAGTTATTTCGAGTGGCTTACCAACGCTGTTTACCGCGCTAACGTTATAAACATTCTTAGCAAATTCATGCAAGGCATAACGACCCGGAGAGGCACGACTCATTTGTACTTCGAGTATTTGATTTTCAATGCCTGCAAATGTTGCTGAGATTCTAGCTTCGTGGTGTACCGCATTATCAAAAGAGACTTGATAAAGAGTTTGATTGGCAGCCAGTGTCAAATGACTGATTAAAGCCAGTGTAACAATAAATAGCGTTCTCATTTTTATCCTTAGTGAGCTTATTATGCATATATTATTTTTTATGCCATAGAGTGTAGTGATTATCACTGGCGAAATACAACTAAAATGCTTAATTTTATTCATGTTTTATATATATAAATTGTGAAAAAATCGAATTTTGTAAACTTGATGTTTCGATAGTTATGGTTAAAACTTAATGGCATTACAAGTAACTAATTAACGTTAGTATTGAAAATGAGATGTTATGAGTAGCAGCAATGAATCTGCAACAATGGTAATTGAACAGCTTGAATTAAACGCGAATGCTCGAATAGCAGAGCAACAACTTGAGCTAAGTTGTTTCATCTTTGCATGCAGTGGTGTAGTTGCAGTGATTACTGAACAAGGACGTTTTTTAATTCCACCAGAGCAAGGATTATGGTTACCCGCGAAAACACCTTTCCAAATAGTTGCAGCTACACAGGTAAAGTTAGCTTACTTTTTATATGACGATAAGCTAAGTACTGGCTTAAGTTATGAAACTGCTGTTTTACAAGTCGATCACTTTTTAAAAACATGCATATTTGAAGCGATCGCTCTAGACGATGAACAGCAGTTGCGAGGTGATTATCAGCTGATTAGTTCGCTAATTGCTCAGCGCATAAGCATTGCAGCTACATGGCCTTTATTATTACCGGCAGTAAAAGATCAACGATTACAGGCAATCACCAGTCGTCAGCAAAAATTTCCAGCATTAAAAACCGATTTGGTCGGTTGGGGAAAGTTTGTACATACTTCTTCTCGTACTCTTTCGCGAGTCTTTAAAAAAGAAACAGGTTTAACTTATAGTCAGTGGAAACAAATGATGGCGATACATATTGCCATCATTGAGTTGTATTTAGGGGAAAGTATTGCCAGCATTGCTAAAAATTTAGGTTATGAATCAAGCTCGGCATTTATTCATATGTTCAGTAAGCAGATGAATAGTACGCCGAGCCATTTTTTAAAGCCAGTCGAATTCAGCGCACCTTAACCTTTAAGAGATAGCATTTTATTTGTCGCATTGAGCAAGTGATGCTTAGTTTCCGGTTCTATGGAAGCATGACCAGCAGTTTTACTGATCACTAGCTCCGAGTTGGGTAATTGCTGATGCAATAACCAAGCGTTATCAAATGGGCATACAATGTCGTAGCGTCCGTGAACGATTATCATTGGGATATCTTGAATACTCGTACAGTTGGCTAGAATTTGATTATCAGTTAAAAAGCAGTCGTGCACCATATAATGAGCCTCATGACGAGCTAATGTCCAACAGTTATCGTCACCAGTTAACGCGGCAACAAACGCTTCATTTGGCTCTAGTGTACAACAGCGAATTTCCCATTTTGCCCATGCTTGTGCAACTTTTTCTGCGGCAACTTTATCTTCACCTATCATGATGTCGTAAGCTGCTTTCACACTGGTTTGATTTTCACCGTTTGGTAATGCATCAATATATTCCTGCCAATAATCAGCAAAAATACGGGTGCCACCACCGCTAGCAAATGTCCACTGGGTATCTTCAGGTCGACCTAGAAATATCCCGCGTAATACCAAACTAAGTACACTTGTTGGGTACGCTTGAGCATAAACTAAAGCGAGTGTTGAACCCCATGAACCACCAAAAACATGCCATGAGGTGAGTTTTAAATGCTGGCGAATTTTTTCTATATCATTAACAAGAATAGAGGTTTCATTATCGGCCAAGCTGCCAAAAGGTATTGAACGACCACAACCACGTTGATCAAATAAAATAATGTGATATTTTTCTGGATCAAAGAAACGGCGATCATTAGTAGAGCATCCAGCACCAGGGCCGCCATGTATGAATAGCACAGGTTGACCATTTGGATTACCACATTGCTCTACATACAGTTGATGTTGTTGACCAACATCTAACAGAAAATGTTTAAAAGGGGATATTTCTGGATAAAGTTCGTTCATAGCGCTTCTTTTAAAATAATTTATGCTGGTTGGTAATCTTACTGTAAAGGCTAACTTTCTGCTAGAATTCACTTTTTTGATTTTTTAGGTTTTATTTTGTTGGATGTCTCTAAGTTGTTAAACCTGTCTAATGTTACGAATGTAGCTAAAGTCTCTCGATTATATCTTGCTCGACATGGTGAAACGTTGTGGAATGTTGAGCAGCGTTTACAAGGCCAGTGTGATAGTGAACTAACTGAAAGAGGTATTGCTCAGGCTGATACATTAGCTCAGTCATCTTTAACATTAAGCCTAGATCAAGTTTACTCTTCTACTTTAGGTCGAGCAGAAAAAACCGCCCAAATCATTGCAGACAAGTTACATTTGCCGTTTCAAAAAGTGGCTGGTTTAGAAGAGCGAGACTTTGGTGAATGGCAGGGACGGATTTTCACTTCTTTAAAGCAAGAACCTTTCTTTGATGATATTTTTAATCAAGTGACCGATCATCAACCTCCCTGCGGTGAAAGTGCAGAACAAATGGTGCAACGCTTTACTCATGCGTTAACGGCTATTGTTAATCGTTCTCCAGACAAACCTTGCTTAGTGATTAGTCATGGCGATGTAATGCGTTGTTTTCTAGCTAAACTAACCGGACGCTCCTTTGCTGATGCTTATAGTGAGTTTGCTAATGGCTGTTTGATCACGTTAGATTATTGTCATGAGCAACAGAGCTTCACTTTACGATGATTTGGTTGAGCCTGACATTATTGGGCGGTTATTTACTGGATGTTTGGTTAGGTGAGCCGAAACGATTTCATCCGCTTATTGGTTTTGGCTATTTAGCCAATCAATTAGAACATCGGCTGAATTTTGGCAGTAAAACATTACGTTTATCGATGGGGATTTTTGCTTGGTGTTTGTTGGTATTACCTATCCCTATTTCTATTTTTTTCATACAAATAAATCTGAGCCTATCAACAACATACTTTGTCAATTGCGATGTGATTCTTGATGTTATTGTTATTTACTGGGCATTGGGCCATCACAGTTTACGGTTACATGGCTTACAGATTTTTCATGCGTTGAAACAGGGGAATTTAGCCCAAGCAAGAGTGTATTGCTCTTATATTGTTAGCCGTGAAACACAGCAGTTATCTGAGCAACAAATTAGTCGTGCAACCACTGAGTCTATGTTGGAAAATGGCCATGATGCTGTGTTAGCAACTTTGGTTAGTTATTTGATTGGCGGTGCTCCGTTAGTGATCATTCATCGATTAGCCAATACACTTGATGCTATGTGGGGGTATCGTAATAAGCGTTTTAACTATTTTGGTCGATTTTCTGCTAGAGCAGATGATGTATTAGGTTTTCTTTCGGCCAAAATAACTAGTGTATTATTTGCTGTGCAGACGTTTAATTTTAAGCGCATTTTTTGTATTTTAAAACTAGCTTATCAACAAGCAAAAAACTACAAAAGCCATAACGGTGGTTGGGTCATGTCTTCGGGTGCAACGTTGATGAAGGTTCAACTTGGTGGGAAGTCTATCTATCATGGCGAAGCAACCACATCTCCTGCGTTAGGGCAGGGAACACAACCACAAACTCAACATGTTCAATTGAGTTTAACTCGAGTGAACTATGCAGCTTTATTGTTGATATCGATTGTTTTTATCGTGGAGTTAATTTATTGGGCAAAGCAAGCGGAAATGATTTTTTGAATATTACGCTGAAAAATACAACGTTAGAGCACGGCGGTCAGTTAGATAAGATGGCTATAAAATACTGTCGACCCACAGAGCAGTGGCTTGATTTGTCTACCGGTATTGCGCCATTTAGTTATCCTATTCCCATCATTCCTCAAAAATGTTGGCAAAACTTGCCAAATGTAAATGACGCATTAATTCAAGCAGCAAAAAACTATTATCAAACAAAGCATTGTTTAGTTTGCGCAGGATCTCAAGCTGTAATTGAACGATTACCAAATTTTTGGCGGCAGAAATATCACCAAGCGAGTCAGGTATATTTACCGAAAGTAGGCTACAAAGAGCACCAAAAATCTTGGTTGTCTGCAGGTTTTAGCGCGCAATTTTATGATGCTGAGCTACCTAAGAAAATTGAAAAACATATCGTAGTGGTAGTGATTAATCCTAACAACCCAAGTACACAGCTTTATTCAAAACAGCAGTTGTTAGCATTATATCAACAGGTAAAGTCTGCTCAGGGGTTATTGGTTATTGATGAAGCTTTTATAGATGTATTTGACCATGCTCAATCAATGGTTGAAGCAATAAATAATGATCACCTCATCGTACTGCGCTCCTTTGGAAAATTTTTTGGTTTGGCGGGACTTCGTATTGGCTTTGTATGTGCGTCACAGGCTTGGCTAAATATCATGACGGAAAGCTTTGGCCCTTGGCAGGTTAATGGACCAGCTCAATATATCGCTCAACAGGCTTTGTTAGATACTAATTGGCAGCACCAACAACGGGTAAAACTACAACAGCAATCTTTGAAGTTAGCTGAGTTATTACAACAATACTTAGTCGCAGAGTTGGCAATATGTTCGTTATTTATTACAGTATATTTAGAAAATGCGGCTGATATTCATCATCAACTTTGTCAGCAAGGTGTTTATGTTCGCTTAACAGATGAAAAGCATAGTTTACGTTGTGGTATTGCTAGCGATGAACAGTTAGTTAAGTTAAAAAAAGCGTTAAGGAATTTAGCTTAGTTTAATTTAATGATAAGGCTAAGTGATAGTCTATGTGACTTCTTTTATTTTTAGCTTTTGAAACTTTTCAGCACATTTTTGACAAATACAGCTCTTTTTCTGTAGCTGCTCTGGTACTTGAGCAATCAGCTTTGGCGGAATTTTTACCTCATTACACCAGCAAGGAGCATCGTCATTGACACCACAATGATTCGATGACTGGCATAAAGGGCAAATCGTATCGTCAATAGTATTTGTCATAAGCTGGACGTCGTTTACTGAGTATGTAGCTAGTTTAACAACTCAGCTAAACTTTAGCTGAGTTGTTTTTTTAGATGCTATCTCAATTAAAAAGGTAAAGGGATCAGCTTTTCGTTTACTTTTAATTGACTGTCTTTCAAAACAAAAGCAGAGGTGTAATTGGTCTCTGTTGCCACTAATAATCCTTGCTGCGCTAACATACCTAACATTTGTGGTACTTGCTGAGTGGCCATTTGGTCTAACTCATCTGTCGACATGCCTTGGGTTTGTGGATTGGCTTTTAATTGTTTTTTCATAAATTCTTTGGCAAAAAATTCAATGACTGCTTTATCACCGGTAACCTTGCCATTAACAAGAGCATGGGAGAACCAAAACTTTTGATCTGCAATAGGCGTTGGTAAAGCAGAAATATCAACTAGGCTGCTGTGAATGTTCGCGTTAAATTTACCTTCAGGGAAAGTACCTCGTAAGCTGGTGATATTAATTTCTGGCTCTGCGGTTAATAGCATTAATAAATTAGTTTGTGCAAACTCAAGCATTTTTATTTGGATATCAGCAGGACTGATATTACCCAGCGTTTGACTAAAGTCTTGATACGCTTTAACAAATTTACCACTGATATTATTCACTTCTAAATCAAGCGCAATATCTTGTGCATGATAGTCATTAAGTTCTGCTGCCTTCACCCCATAGGATAATTGCATACTACCTTGCTGCTTCTCTTTATTTAGAAACGATGAAGCAGAAACGTAAAGGTCTTTCAGGTTAATGTTTTTACTTTCATCATTTTCTTTGTTATTCATTTTAATGCTGGCGAAATTGATTTTCGAGACTGAATCATACAAGCCGTTATTAAATACTTGCTCTAATGATGCATCTATTTGCATAGTGATAGTGAGCTCATTCATAGCGAAATCACCGTCATCCGTAATCGCGGTGAAGTCAGCTGCACTGCCTTGATAGGTGATTTCTTCGCCATTATATTGACCACTACCTTGATAACCACTAAAGGCGATTTTTATTTTGTCAGGTGTAACACTTGCAGTAAAAGCTTCAATTTTGTCTTGATAGCTGTGATCACCAAATAAACTCATTAAGCCACTAATTTGGTAAAAATCGTTATTCTCAGGCCAATCAAGGTGCTCTCGTAATGCTTGTCCATCAACGTTTGCTGACCATGATAACCAAGCTAATGCGCTTTGTTCTTTAACAATAATAGGGCCATGGTCTGCGTTTACCTTAATAAGCAGCGAAAAATCATCAGCGCTGGCATCAGGTAAATTGGCAAAAGCACTACCATCATAACCAATCGTTAGTTGTGCATCCGTAGAGAACCAACTGCTGTTTAACGCTGTAACCTCAAGGGTATAACCGGGAGCATTGTTAACTTTAGCCGCAATTGCTTCTAATGATGTGGCAAATTGATTACCTACTAATTTAGGCGCAATTAAGCCTAGGGTTAATAGTGCAATGATGAGTATTGTTAGGAGTTTTTTCATGAGATGAATCCATATTATTATTTAATTGAGCTCATTTTCTGTCGTTTTTTTTACGATATAAGCTCAACTTTCCATTGAGGGCGCTATCATCGCATGTTTTTAATTACTTGTATTTAAAATAGTTATTTTTGATAAAGCTTGCTTAGTTCGTGATGACCTTTTGGAGTTATTACTTGTTGGGTCTATGATATTGAAAATAGTTTTATTCAAACTATATCGTAAAGCGATTTGATTTTTTTGAAAAATATCAATGATGTATTCTTCGTTATTTACTGATTGTATAGACCAAAACCATTGTTGTTCAGTTGCCAAACCTTTATTGAGTTTGGTGTATTGTTGGAATTGCTCAGTCGTTAATATGATAACTTTAATCTCTTGCTCTGTTTTTAATTCCAATTCTTTTTTAGCAATAAATTGCACGTTATCTGGCGCTGCAGCCATGAGTTGTTGAACAGATTTCTTCTTTGATTCTCTAGTATAACGCGCTTGTTGTGCGGTTTTTTCTTTCGTAATAGCTCTTAGAGTGGCTTTAGGATAAGTAGGAAGATCCTTTGATTTGGCGGAATAGTTAGCTTTTGTTCTAAAATTGCTTTTTTCGGTCAATACTTCTTGATTGGCTAAGACACTATAATCAAATTTTTCTGTACTTTCTTTTGGTAAACTTACGTTGTCTTCTGGCATCAGTTCAGACTGATCATTAAGTAAAATATTACCTTGCTGCGTAAGCACTAAGCTAACCACTAACATTAGTGATGCTGCCGTAGCGAGTGATGAATACCAAGTGAATTTACTTTTTCTTATTGGTTTACTTGTTGATGCTCTTCTTGGGTCAATGGCTTCATGTGCCGCACTAAGAATACGTTGATCTAATATTTCACTTGGCTGACCTTGTTGATGCTCTTCAGATATTTCATCATAAAGTGCATGTATGAATGCTTCATCACTTTGCTGCTGTTGTAGGGCAGCTTTATCATTAAGCATCTTTTCATTATACTTATCGCTACTATTACGGTGTTTATTTGACATAATGTTGTAACCCCTTACGTAAGCGTTGCAAGGCATAACGCCAACTACTTTTAACTTTTTCCTGATGCTGTGCGGTTATTTTGGCTATTTGTTCAAGAGAAAAGCCAGACTCTTGTTTTAGCAGAAATACTTCTCGTTGTGCCATGGGTAAAGCGGCAATATTAATTGATAGCTTTTTATGTAATTGTTCTGTTTGCTCTAGTTCTCCGAGGGGTACAGTTGCTACTGAAGTTATCAACTCTTCGTTATTTTCTTCATTTTGTGTACTCTTTTTTTTGTAGTGATCAATGAGTGTATTGTGGGCGATGGTAAATAGATAAGTTTTAAACAAAGCTTGTGGCTGGTATTTTTCTCTAGCGTGAATCAATTTTAGCCAAGTATCATGACAAAGCTCTTCGGCAATAGCGATAGATAAACCTTGCTTGACAAAAAAACGAAAAATCACTTGTTTATGCCTCTGATAAAGAGAATCAAAGGCTGATGCTTGACCTATAGCGTAGGCCAGCATCAGCGCTTCATCGGTAACAGCTAAATCACTGGATTGATTCATTAAACTTGGTTACTCGTCATCATTATTTATTTTCAGCTATTGAAAGGTTTAATTGTGGTGACAATGCTTGCGCTAGTTTAACCATATTAATGAATTCTCCTCGATAGCCATGAATATCCTTACCTTTGCCTTGTTGAGCTAAATGAATGATATTTGTTAGCTCCATTGTAGAAAGGTTTGTGCCGCCTCGCAATAGTTGTGCAAAACCAGCAACAGCGGCCGAAAATTGGTAATTTTCGCTGGTATCTTTAAGGTCATTTATCATGTCATTTTTTTTGATGACAATTTCAAGTAACTGACTTTTCTGTGCAGTGGGCGCTTTATAACGTAAACGTAAAAAAGCTAATTCACTTTTGTTACCAACAAGGGAATTAAAGGGCTTGCTGCTTTTGCTTTGATAACGTAACGGGTCATTAGCTTTGTTGGAACTACTGGCTAAACTGATTTCGTAAATTGCGGTAACTGTGTGTCCTGCGCCAATGTCGCCAGCATCAACTTTATCGTTATTAAAATCTTCACGTGCTAGTGCGCGAGTTTCATAGCCAATAAGACGATATTCACTGATCAGTTTTGGATTAAATTCAACTTGAATCTTAACGTCTTTGGCGATGGTAAATAAAGTGGATGATAGCTCTTCAACTAACACTTTACGTGCTTCACTTAGGTTATCAATATAGTAGGCATTGCCATTTCCATTTTGTGCAAGTTGCTGCATTAATTCATCATTATAATTACCAATGCCAAAGCCGAGAATACTTAAATCAATACCTGATTTTCGTTTGCTTTCAATAAGGTTTTTTAACGCTTGGTTATTGATGGTACCCACATTAAAGTCACCGTCTGTTGCCAGCATAACTCGGTTGATGCCACCTTCAATAAATGATTGTTGTGCTAAACGATAAGCCGCCTCAATACCTGCGCCACCATTGGTAGAGCCTCCAGCAGAAAGTTTTTCAAGCGCGTCAATAATAGCTTGTTTATTATCACCTTTTGTTGGCTTTAATACCGTGCCTGCCGCTCCAGCATAAACTACAATAGCGACACTATCTTGTTGATTTAGCTGATTAGTGAGCATTTTTAAAGCGTTTTTTAATAAGCCGATTTTATTGACTTGATTCATTGAGCCCGATACATCAAGCAGAAAAACCAAATTAGCCGCAGGCCTACTGGTTGCAGGTAATGATTTACCTTTAATACCAATATGTAGCAAATGTTTGTCAGCATTGTAGGGGCTTGGTCCAACTTCAGTATAAGCTGAAAAAGGTTGCTCAGTGGGAGTAGGATAATCATAGGTAAAGTAGTTGATTAACTCTTCAATACGTACGGCATCATGTTGTGGTAACTCACCCTGGTTAAGGATACGTCTGACGTTGGCGTAAGACGCAGTATCAACATCAATCGAAAAAGTTGATACTGGTTGTTCATCCACTAATAACACTCCATTATTTTTTTGATGCGCATACTTTTCCTTGTTGGTTTTTGTGTCAGTAGCAATTGCATTCAACGTATAAGGGCGAGGCATGGCGAGCATTTTTGCGCTGTCACTCATTTGATCAACAGACATAACCCTGTAACGCGCTGAAGCAGCAATTCGTTTTCTTTTTTGTACCTGTTTCAATTGCTCTGCGGGAGGTTCGATTAATGCAACTTCATGCAAGACTGTTTGTTCTTGAATACTTTTTTCTTGCTCTTTTTTAACTGTGGACTCTTGCGCGCAGCTTGCAAGAAGTACTGTAGTTGCCATTAAGGAAGTCGTTATTATCTTATTCATGTTTAACTCACTTTTTTAAGTTATTTAATGATGCTTAGTTATATAAACGAGTGAGTGATGAAAAAGGGTTAATTATTATTTTTTCTTTTTTATATTTAATTGACCGACCGGTCTGCGAATTCTACAATTGAGTTATTATTTTCTTTTATTGTTATTTACATGGTCTCAACTCGAAAAGAAACGGCTCAAGCCACGCGATTAAAAATAATCACAGCTGCCTTTGCTATTGTTGGCGAAGAAAGCTTTGCTGGTTTAACCAGTAATAAACTCGTTAACGTTGCAGGTATTGCGAAGGGCACCTTGTATCATCATTTTGATAGTTTGGATGATGTTGTCTCTGCGATGATGCAGCAATTGATTGATGATTTTATGCAAAATATTCCTATAGAGCAGTTCGCTACCATGGCTGACTATTTAGCTGCCTTGGGACATTACCAAATTAATATATTGGTAGAAGATAAAGTGATGATGAACGTTTTTTATGGTTTTTTACCTAAAGGCATCAATGAAGAGAAATACCAATTACTTTGTCGGCAACTGCTTGATGGTGCTTGTGGGCAAATAGTACCAGCCATTGAAAATTTTTATGGTGAAAATATTAGTGCAGAAAAAGTAGATAGAGCGATCAGAATGATTGATATTTTTTGCATTGGTTTCAACTACCATCTCAAAATTTTTGAAGATAAACAAATCTATACCAAGCTTTGGCAGGACTTTAGTGAAATGCTCATTCATTATTTAGAGAGCTAATAAGCGAGTAACGGAAAGTTTTCTTACAAATTCTTTTTAATTACTTTGGTGACCAACCGGTCGGTCAATGTTATGATAGGTTATCTTTTATAAGCTATGGCTAGCTTTAAATAATAACTTTATCTGTAATAGGGAAATTTAACGTGAAAACCACAGGTGTTTTACTCTCCACATTCATCTTTACTACTTCGGTGCTTAGCTCTTTTGTATATGCTGCAAAGTCAGTGACTGTTCAACAGGCTGAATCATTAATCCTCTATCCAGAACGTAATGCTTCGGCGCAAGTGGTTGCTTTAAATAAAAGTAATATTCCTGCCGAAATATCAGCATTATTAACCAAGCTGACAGTGAATGTTGGTGATGAAGTCAAACAGGGGCAATTGTTAGCACAGCTTGATTGTTATAATACCGAGTTACTTTTTGCTGCTGAACAGGCGCAAGCACAGTTGCTATCAAGTCAACTAGGGTTTGCTGAGCGAGAACTTAGTCGTGGAAAAAAACTCGCAAAACAAAAAAATATTGGTGAAGTTGAATTGGATCGTCGACACACCACGATTAAAGAAATACAAGCACAAACATTAACGCAACAATCACGATTATCTTTAGCACAAAAAAATGTCAGTCGCTGTCAAATTCAGGCTCCTTTTTCAGGTATTGTCACGAAACGACATGCAGCTGAAGGAGAAATGCTTGTTGTTGGTCAGTCAGTGATTGAACTTTTACAACAAAATAATTTGCAGGTCTCGGGGAAGGTCTCCCTTAACGATCAACAGAGTTTTCTTGCCGCCAATCAGTATATCTTCTCAGTGGATGAACAAGATTATCCACTGTCTTTACGTACATTGATTCCTTTGATTGAAAAAAATACCCGTAGTCGAGAGGCACGTTTTAACTTTACTGAACAAAGCGCGGTTGCCGGTAGCTCAGGACGATTACGTTGGTTGAGCGCTGTGGCACATTTACCCGCTCATTTATTACAAAAAAGACAGGGCAAAAATGGCTTTTTTATTTTAAATGATGATGAAGCTAAATTTATTGCTGTGACTGAGGCAGAAGAAGGGCGACCCATTCCTTATACCTTGGAAGAGCATCAACTACTGATTATTGATGGTCGACTTGGTTTGCTTGATGGCGAGAGAGTGACATTAAAAGAACCAGTCAGTGTTGTCAGTAAAGTCGCAAGTAAGTCAGCGAACAACCAATAGGAGGTTTTGAATATGTGGTTACGTAATCTAATTCAAAACCATGTTTTAACGAATTTAGCTTTTGTCCTTATTTTGGTGATGGGGGTAATTGTTTATCAGCAATTACCTAGAGAGCAAGACCCTTCAATCAATTTTAATTGGGTACAAGTTACTACGTTTTTACCCGGTGCTTCGGCACGTGACGTAGAACAAAAAATCACTGATGTCATTGAAGAGTCGTTAGAGCGTATTCAAGATATAAAATTCGTTTCTAGTTCTAGCCGTGAAGGTTTGTCGAGCATTACCGTTCGATTTCACGATATGGATGAACAAAAATTTACTAAACGTATGGCAGATTTACGTCGTGAAATTAGTAATATTGAAGACCAGCTGCCTGCGAGTATTGAAAGCCCATATATTGTTGAAATAACGTCGGCGAATGCTTTCCCTACAGCATCTGTTGTTGTTTCAGGACCAGCAGACGATGAAAATTTACGTCGACAAGCAAGGGCATTAGAAAAAGATTTAGCCCGTATTCCTGGTGTAGATCGAGTGCAATCAACCGGCCAACGAGAGCCTGAACTGCAAGTGCAGTTTGATATTGAAAAAATTCAGAACTTAGGCATCAGTCCAGTTGATATTGCCAATAGTATTCGTGCCTTTTTCGTTGATATTTCGGCTGGTAGTGCCCGTATTGCTAGTGATCAATGGTTGATCAGAATTCAAGGGACAACGACCGACCCAGATGTATTAGCACAACTGCCTATTCTAAATAAAAAAGAACATTATGATGGTACCGAATTACGTTTAAAAGATATTGCTAAGGTGGTGCGTGCACGTGAAAAAGCTGATCGGCTGGTGAGTTTTCAAGGTCAGCCGGCGGTGTTATTTGTCATCATGAAACAAGAAAGCAGTAATACGCTTGAGTTGGTTGAACGGCTTGATCAATTTATTGAGCAAAGAAATAAAACCGCAGCACAACTTGGCGTAAAATTTACCCTAGTGGACGACCAAACTCTGAATACTCGAAGTGCACTCAATACTATGCAAACCAATGCGCTTCTTGGCTTGGTTTTGGTTTTGTTTGTTACTTGGTTATTTTTAGGTGGTCGTATTAGTTTATTGGTCACCATTGGTATTCCATTCACCCTCGCCGGTACTTTTATTGTTTTACAAATGCTGGGGCAAACACTGAATACTTCTGTGTTGTTAGCGATTGTTATTGCACTTGGTATGTTGGTAGATGATGCTGTGGTAGTGGTTGATTCCATTTATGTCAAGCTACGTCAAGGTATGCGAGGCATTGACGCTGCGTGGGCAGGGCTGAACGAGGTTATTCGCCCGGTAACCGCTTCAGTATTAACCACTATGGCTGCGTTTCTACCGTTAATGTTATTACCGGGAATTCTGGGTAAGTTTATGATGGTAATTCCTTTGGTGGTAACCGTTGCTTTAGCGATTAGCTTAATTGAAGCATATTGGATGCTGCCTGGACATATTACTGCGGCCAAAATTAATTTTGATCATCCTGGCAAAATCGATATTAAACGTCAAAAAGCGATCCGTCGTCTTAAAGTTAACTATGGTTTTACTTTAATTAAAGTGATGCGTCACCCTAAAAAGACGCTATTTGCATTGTTTCTCCTGTTATCTTCAGCAGTTACCGCTATTGGCGCAGGTATGATCCGTACAGATTTTTTTGCTGCAGATACTATTCGATTATTTTACATCAATGTTGAAATGCCAACTACCAGCTCAATTAATGAAACCATGAAGAAAGTGATACAAATTGAGCAAGTGACGAGTGAGGTGCTTAATACTGAAGATACCCGCTCTGTGGTTAGTTATGCCGGCCAGATGTTTACTGAATTAGCTCCAAAGTTTGGTGATCATTTAGGACAAGTAATGGTAAGCCTTAAGCCTAGAGCAGACGATATGCGTACTGTTGAACAATTAATTGAAGATACTCGTACTGCTGTTGAAAACAATATTATTGGTGCGAGTAATATCTCTTTCTTAAAGCTATCTGGTGGGCCTCCGGTAAGTAAACCAATCAACGTGAAAGTGCGTGGTGATGATTACGCCGAACTACGTCAAGCAACCGATAAACTTAGTCAGTTTTTATATGCAGATGACCGTTTTCGTGACATTAGTGATGATGATAGCAAAGGCCGTTTTGGCTTAAATTTAACACTAAACAAGGACGCGATTAATCGCTTAGGCATTCATCCTACTGATGTACAACGTACGATTAAGATGCTCGTGGATGGCGAAATTGCTAGCTATGTTCAACATGAAGGCGATAGGGTGGCTGTTCGAGTTAAATCGAGCGCAGCGGTTGCTAATCAATTTGATGACATCGAAGCTTTATTACAACTTTCGGTTCCAACACGCAGTGGTGATACAGTATTGCTGCGAGATTTAGTCAATATTGACACTATGCAGGTGAAAAATAATCTTCGTCACTACAACTTTAAACGCACTATTGCGTTAGAAGCCGATATTGATAAATTACGCATTGATACTATTGCCGCTAATAAACTTATTCAAGATTATTGGCCAACCATTGCTGATGATTTCCCTAATGTGAGTTTAGATTTTTCCGGCGAACTAGATGATATTCAAGAAAGTATTGATGCAATTGGCGTTTTATTCTTATTTGGTCTCGGTTTAATGTACTTGATTTTAAGTACTCAATTCCAGAGTTACTTTCAACCGTTAATGATTTTGGTTACCGTACCTATGGCTTTTGTTGGTGTGGTGTTAGGCTTATTGGTTTCAGGTAACCCACTAAGTTTATTTACCATGTATGGCATTGTTGCTTTGGCTGGTATTGCGGTGAATTCTTCTATCGTATTGATCTCAACAGCTAATAATAATTTAGCCAGAGGCATGAGTTTAATTCACGCGATATTCTATGCGGGTCGTCGACGAGTATTGCCAATTTTAATTACTACATTAACAACGGTAGCGGGCTTATTTTCTTTGGCATCAGGCTTGGGCGGGCATTCATTAATTTGGTCCCCGGTAGCAACATCAATTGTATGGGGGTTAATTTTTTCTTCAGTACTAACCTTATTTGTTATTCCAACTCTGTACCAATTGGTGATGCAACGGACAGTTATAAAGCGTCGAAAAAACGAGAAGGCTGTTAGTTTAACAAGTAAATTATCAAGTGAGACGGTAAATATAAATACCATCAGTGATATTAAGAAAACGGGTTAAAGTCTTTGAATAATTAAACAGCTAGTACAACAAACATCTTGCTGTACTAGCATATTAATTTTTATGATTAATGCGGGTTATCTACAACACTTCTTTATTAAATCGCTTGGTTAAATATTCCTCGTCACAAGAAAAGTGCCATAAGCCTTTCTTTTGACCATTATCTTTGGCTATTTCGCCAATTCTGCCGGGGTTAAAAGAAAATAGGTTTGGAGTTTTGTATTGAGCGATCTCATCGGTATAAGCATGCTCTGGTGTGATTATTTTCCAGCCACGCATGCGTAACTCATCAACTAAATCACCAATAAAAAGTGCAGAAATATCCATTTCATGTAATAAAAGTACATGTTTAGGAGAACGACCAAGCTGTTTAATCGCGAGTTGATCGTAAAACTCAATACTTTCAATTAAAACCTGAACATAAAAATCACGCATTTTTGTTAAGTCGACACTGCCACTTTTCTTTATTTCTTTTTGAAACAAGGTTTCCATAAACCAATCGTAATTATTCATGGTGATATAAGCATTTTGGTAACCTGACTTAGCCAGTAATTCTCTTATGCCATCACGTTTCTCTTGAGTATTTCCTTCTCTCAAATAAGGGAAACGAAACAAATTTTTAAAAGTGCTAAATTGACTTAATTGGCTATCGGCTTGCAGAATATTTTGGCTGTAATCGTTCAAAGTCATGCTATTAATATTGGGATGACTATGCGTATGGTTGGCAATAATATGACCAGCATCAGCATAGCGCTGTAATCTTTTCAGGCCTTCATTATTAAGGTTTTTACTGACCGAGAAAAAAGCGACCTGCTCTACTTGATGATCTTTTAATGCTTTGATTAACTTTATTGCCCTAGTTTGACCGTCGAAGTAACCTTGAGCAGTTCTGGGAGAATCATCAAAGGTAATAGCAATTTCTTTGGCGTGAACAAGATTGATAATAAGAAATAGAGCTAAAAATATTAAGATCTGTTTCATGTTAGTGCTCCATTTGAGTAGGGTTTTCTAATGAGAATTTTAGGTTTTTAAAGAGCATAGGTGAATTAATCAGGTAATTTTTCATCTAATGCCTTCAGTGAACGTAAAAACAATCCTAAACCACCAATAGCTAAAACAAGTATTACGATTAAATCAAATGAAGTCATTGTTCTAAAAGAAAATCGAATTGAAGATATAACACCAAAAATAAGCGCTGTGATAGAGCCTAACGAAAGGATCCAACCAAGGATATTTTTACTGTTGTAAAAAATGAGCCCAACACCAAACATAAAAGGGATCATTATCATACCGCTGGTAACACTATAGCGTCCACCTGCTGCCGAAAAGCCATATAAGTGCATACCCATACCAAAACTTGATGTGACTGTAATGGCATTTAATAACATATAAAAGCCACCACACATCATAATAAGTCCAATAAAAAACGAACCTAAACCACCTGAAGTTCCGCCTGCTCCTCTCATCATAATTCCTTATTATTGTTTGTTATTTTTATTGTCAAACTCTAACTCATACATTTACAAATGGAAATAAGACTTCTTTGTAGCCACTTTTCAAATGCAAAATTCACTGGAAACACGGTTATAATCAGAAACAACTTATTAATTCAAATATAGATAGTTTCCATGATGGGTTAGTTGAAAATGGCGTAGTGCGAATGTCACCGCAGTACACCAAGATCAAGCTAGAATAATTTCAAATTTGAATGTTAGCTGTTTGTTTTGCTTTGATTATACCAACGAGTTCGGTGCGTAGGGTCAAATAGTCGGGCAAAAGACGATTTAAGTAAATAACTGGATATTAGTAATCCAATTACTAGCACAAACGAAGTGTCTGAGAAATAAAATGTCAGACCCGCGAATATCCCTGCACCTAAAAGTCGCCATTTTGCTGCATTAAACCGAGTGAACTGCTTTTCATCTATTGCTAGATCTGGTGATAACTTGGCAACTATCTTTTCAAGCGCATGTGCTTTAACGGTTGCACTGAGGAACTCTAAACTTCTAGATTCTTCTTCTCCATCTTGCATGTAATCTATGTTAATAGTGTCCTTGTAATGGTCACTTTCGATATTAACAATACTATCAAGAGAAATTTTGGTGGTCTTGATTTTGACCTCAGCAAGAATGGTCTCAAAAGATGCATTATCTTGATAGAGTTTCTGCATGTTATCAGCGGATTTATTGTCAAAAGAAATCACGTCGATATGTTCATTGTTGAGCACGACTAGGTAGTTATCTTCTATATCAAGCCAACTGTTCTCAGTATAAAAACCTTCAGGCATAAATCCTTTTGGTTCCCTGCCAAAAAAGAAACTTAACAAAATATTTAACACAAAAGCTGTTGGAATGACTATCATGCCAACATTAATTAGACGTTGCATAGAAGTTCTTGTGGCGTCTGCTTTCACGCGAGCGGCAAATTTTGCTGATTCAGCCTTTCCTAGTTCATACCAAACTTCAGGGATTGACACATCACGTATAGCAAAAAAATCATTTTCTGAAAATTTCTCTGTCTTGTTAAATGTTTGACCTTCAGCTTCATAACGATAATCAAGAAATACAACATTGCGGTATTTTTTACGTCCTTTTCGATTTCTATACTCTTCTTCTACTTCCCTTAAATCAACAATTGCTACTTTGGCGCTCTGGTGACTTTCTTGCAATTTAATTGCAGCAACTTGTCCTGGCCCTTTGATAAAATATGCTAAAGCTAAACCTATTATTACTAATAGGATGCATCCCGTTCGAATGTTCCTTTTTCGTTTTTGTCCCGGTGATCTGAATTTTGCCATATTTATTTCCCTTATAAACTGCTTTCTGTTGTGTCATACCTACACACTTTGAATAGTTGAAGCGCATGACTTTAACTATATTTTTATCCTGATGTTTGAATTCACATTTTCATATAACTGTTTATTGTTGCTTTGAGAAAACATAAAATCCAACAAATACGATGCTTATATGCTCATGTATCATTAAACACAATTTTCGATCTCAAGGGAAGAAAGGATTAATATATCGTTATCAATTGCTTGAACGATCTGTAATTGTCTGAGGTTTGGAGTCATATAGGCCTGAGGACTCATTTGTTTCTTGGACAGGTTGTGGCTATTTTCGTATTTATTTAATTATATGTTTGTCTCTATTTACGTTCTTGGGAGTTCTTTCATGTATCTGTGGAATAAAACCGAAGACAATTCTAAGGTGCTGACATTACGAGAATTTTATACCAATCTATAAGTGCAATGTTCAACTGACTTAATTAGGGTGGTGAAGAAGTGGGTCGTTACTTTAGGCTAAAGTATCCGCACACTTTATCTTTGGCAGAGGATGCTCTCATATAACCATCGTAGGATGCCGAATAAACGTTATGCCCTATAATAGCAAGTGATGTTACGAAGCCATTGTGGCTATTATCACTACTAATATACTCTCCATTCGTTAGGTATACCTGAGTCATATTATCTTCACCACAACTGATTAAGGTATCAGCACGCACCAGTAAATCTCGAACTACCCCTTGGTGAGCTTGCCACCCGTCAATGTAGCTATAGTCATAGCTACTTAGATTACCAACATGACCACTTTAGAACCCCAAATAAAGGGTATTACCATGAAGCTCTATGCATCTAATTGATTCTTTGTTTATTTTGAAGGCCTTTTAGTCATGAACATTTCAACTATGGCTAAGTTAATAACGATACCTAATAATCGTCCGTAATCGTATTGAAATTGAATTAATATTTGATAAATCGCCTCAAAATGACTAAATACCAGCACAATAATAATATCAATAAATAGCGGGGTAATTGCCGCTAAGACAATCGCAACTGCTCGCGCCATCCACAGTTGATGCACCTGAATATTACCTTTTATAATGTGCGACACTGCAATTAAGAAACAGATACAAATGGCGACACTGGTGATAATAAGAATACTGTAACGAGTGCCTTGCGACTCTGGCGATAAAACATTGTGCATCCAGATGCCTGATAGGGCCATAACACAGCCCGAAACGACCGCAATTCGACCTGCTAGTTTATGTCGTTTAAGGTTATTCGTACGAACTCTTGGTGAAAATTGGAATGGCATAGTTAAGAAAAACAAAATTCCCGAACCGCCATGAACAAACATCGCACTAGGTGTAGCAAAGTGAAGGTGATTAATAAATGATGAATCACCTTCAACACCTGATCCTCCTATAGCGACCATCACTACCGCAAATATAGCAGGGATAGCGGCAATGCCCGTTAAAAAAAGTAAGCTGCCAACAACAGGCCAGTTATAGGGGGGGATTGGTGCGTTAATTGTGTTTGTTTTGAATAGCATTTGTCTTAATCTCTGAAATAGCTAAGGTGATAACGATTATGTACAATGATGTTAAAATAAACGTCCGTTTCTGTTGATTCATACCTTTTTGTAGGTTCAGCCGATAAGGATGGACAAATAATATTAGCCTGAATGCCCTGTAAATACTGACGTTATCGTAATATGAGAATTACTTAAAATGGAAAGCACTACGCTCTTAGCAATCAATTTATCGACGCTAGTTATCATTATTTTTAGTGCCCATTTGCTATGTTTACGATCGTTTGAGCGCCAAGCCTATTTACCATTGGCGTTTTTTCTATTAGCAATTGGTATCGTAATTTGTCAGCCAACCCTGGCCAGTTTAGCTGATCATTTACGACCGACTATACTCATTCTTTCACTTCCCACTATTTTATTAATCGCGCCGTTCTTTTGGTTTTATGTGGAAGGTATTACCGCAAAAACACCGTGGCAATTGAAGCAAATGGATAAAAAGCATTTTATACTCTTTACGCTGGGGGCGGTTGTTGCTTTTATCGGTTTATTTATACCTTATGAAGTGCAATATACTTTGTTGATCAATGATGATGAAAGTATATTCAATAGCATATCAGAAGAGACAAAAGCTCTGACGATAGGAACACTTATTGCTACTGTATTGCTGGTGCTGGCTTGGGTCGTTCAAGCTGGATTTTATCTTTTCAAAGTGATTAAACGATTAACCCAATACCGACAGCATTTAAAAAATTTATTCGCTAGCACTGAAACCAAAGAAATTAGGTGGATTGGCTGGTTGTTGCTCGCCGTTGGTATTGTTTGGCTAATAACTGCACTTAATATTATTGTTGATAGTATTTTATTTTCAAATGAAGTAAACGCTTCTATTTCCGGCTTAATAATTCTTATTATGGTTTGGAGTGTCGCTATTTGGGGGCTTCGCCAAAAGCCTGGTTTTGAAGAGTTATACGACGCTGATGATAATATTCAACAAATGCTAGCAGAAAAACCTTCTCAGCCAGAAAAATACCAACGTTCAGCATTAAACGAGCAAAGCGCAGCCAAAATAGCGGAAAAAATAGAAGTTGCTATGCAACAAGACAAGCTTTATTTAGACGCATCACTATCATTACAAAAGCTAGCGAAGCATATCAGAACTTCTCCTAACTACATTTCACAAACGTTAAGTGAAGCATTAGGCGCCAACTTTTTTGATTACATAAATAAGTATCGAATTAATGAAGCAAAACAGCAATTAAAGCATTCACAAGACACGGTGTTAGCTATTGCGATGAATGTTGGTTTTAACGCTAAGTCTTCTTTCTACACAGCATTTAAAAAAGAAACACAACAAACACCGAGTCAATATCGTAAAAGTAGTGAATAAGTATTTTGTCTTCGTTCTAATTTTATCAATACATCATGGTTGATCGGAATTAAGTCAGGGACAAAATGCCTTATTTTTCAGATATAAATCATCGGTCCCGATTGAAATTAAGTCAAGGACACGATTTTGTATATTATTCGTCATAATATCCGTCTTTATCTCAATTATAGAAAGCCTAACGCTCGCACAAGGCGTGCCGTCTTTTGGCATCACCTTACTGCGATTGTTATATGGTTTATTGTTTGGTCCTGAGATTTTCAATAACCTGCGCATCCATCCAATGAGGATTTCCTAACCAATAACTACTTCCATCTTCTCTAACCTTTTTATCTCCGCGCCAAAAAAACAAATATTTTCCATCAGGTGTCACTTTCAGACGTTAAGCCTAGCGTTTTGCCCAATATAAGGCTCGAGGACAGGGAGTTTATCTTAGTTGTCACTTATTCCGCTCATAGTAGTAAGAGAGTTTTGGATAAAAGCAGGTAGAATTCTCTCTGCAATCACTTGCTTGTAATTGGTATCGTTGTCATGCGCAGTATGTACAATCAGCAGGTCAAGCTCTTCAATCAGCATAATATGCTGGCCGTTACCGCCCTGAGCGGAGACACCGAAATAGTTGTTATCACCAACTTTCATGTCGACTCCCCACCAGAAATAACCATATCCTTGCTTAGAGATGTCCTTTCCGCCCCAATGCACATCTTCATCACCTGTAAGTAGAAGCCTGCTGGTGCCATTAGTGATAAATTCTTCAGGTATTAGCTGTTCGCTTTGCCATTTACCTTTGTTCATGGTCAGCGTGCCCAACTTGACCATGTCGCGAGATGTCATGTTTGTGCGCCAACCCGATTCCGGCAGGCCCGTGGTACCTTCAGTCCGCCAGCTGTAATTGGTGATACCCATTTTGTCGAGTAGCTCATTCTTTATAAAGTCTTTGGCCGAGCCGGGAACTACGGCGTCAATGACTTGCATTACCAATGCAGGACCCCATGCATATTTGAACGTTTGAGAATTTTCAGTGATCGGTTCGCTACGCTCGAGTAAAGCCTGAACTTTTCCCTGTCCTTTTTGTTGATTTGGAATTTTACGGAGCTCATCTCGTTGTTCGTCACTGATACGAATACCAGTGGTCATTGTTAATGCATGGCGTAGGGTTACCTTTTCTGCACCTTCTACCAGTTTTGTTGGATCTAGGTCTTTAAGAAAACTAATAAGTGGCTTGTCTAAGTCACTCATAGTGAGATAACCCAACTGAATGGCACGGCCTAGTGCCATACCTGTATAGGTTTTAGTCGCTGATGCTTGGTAATGGGGCAGATTGACTCGGCCCTTGGCATAATAGGATTCGAAAACAAGTTTACCCTTGTGAGCAATAAGTAAACTGTCGTAAAAAGCATGCTCATAGTCAGCGATTTCCATCGCAAAGGTGGTGATCATATTTTTATCGCCACCATCGTGCCCTAGTTTGCCAACCTGGATACCGTCTTTCCTGTCTGCCGGTGCAATATCAATAAAAGCTTCGTCGAGATACGGGATCTCACTATATGAGAGGGTGGATTCTGCGGATGAAGCCGCTGGAGCGTCGATATTTTTATCGGTACTTGCTACAACAACGCAGACAAAACTGCTTGATAAAACGAAAGCAAGTAAGCTCTTAAATTTTAAATTTTTTTTCATTGGTATTCCCATTGTTTTGTATAGGCTAGCAAAGGTAACGAATCGAAAATTAAATACTTGGAAGTTTCGCTGACTTTTAGCTGACTTATTTCTGGTGGTGGTATTTCTCCCTTGTTATCAGTGCCTTATGCTTGTCGGTATTTCTTAGTTATCAACTGTATACAGTTTTTGGTTGTGCTAGTATAGTCTTCTCGTTTAGAAGCACTTTTTGGTAGCAACTTTCATTCGGGTAAAAGTTTATATGGCAGTACAATATTGGGTCGGTGATTTCTTTGTCGACTTATCTAGGAATCAAGTCACTAAAAAAAATCAATCAGAAACTATTTCCCCGAAAGCTTTAGGCGTTTTAACCTACCTGGCTGAAAATCAGGGCATAGTGGTTAGTTACGATGAATTGTTTGCTAATGTATGGCCGAACACTGTTGTAACACCTAATACATTACAAAAATATATCGCCCAACTACGAAAAGTGTTAGGTCAAGACAGCAGCTTTCAATCCTGTATTAAGACACATGCTAAACAAGGGTATAGCTTGGAGTGTGAAGTTAAATGGCATGATGAAACGGCATATAAGCCGCAACTTGAACAACAGCCTGACTCTAAGCTTGGAACATTAATAGCAACAGAAAAAGACCTATCAATAGCAGGTAGCTCATCAGAAATTGAAATAAGTAATATCCATGTTAACAACGAAACTGATTCCGCAGATAAAGCTCTACCCTCAAGGTCACCTTTAAAACAGATTGCTGTTATTTTTAGCATTATTATTTTGACTATTATCGGTGTTAGTTACCTAAAACCAACGCAACCTTTGAAGTTAACCTTTGGGGAGTTACGTTCAGTGACCAACACTGACCACTCAGAAACCAATGGCAACTACTCACCTGACGGTCAATATATTGTTTTCAATCGTTTCGCTAACGATTTATGTTTTAATAATCTCTGGGCAAAAAACGTTAACACTCAGGAAGAATTTCTACTGACAAAAAACTTTGGTTCCTTCGGTGCACATAGTTTTTCTAAAGACGGTAAAGAGCTTGTCGTTATCGAAAAAGAAGACTGCAACAAACAAATTAACCAGAAGCAATGCTACAAATTATCCAATCTGGATTTTCAAAAAGCGCTTGCAACACCTCAAACGCCGAGCGTTCTAATGGAGTGTAAAAATTCAATAATTATGCAGCCCAAATGGTTAAATAATAACAATGTTGCTTTTTTGCAGGAGTTTTCAAATCGTAGGCAGTTGACCAGCTATTCGATTGCAGGCAACAAGAGTACTGTTATCTATGAACTAGATGAGGGTAATATAAACGACTTCGACTATTCAGCCAAAGAAGACCTTTTCGCATTAACCAGTATTCATAGCGATGGACAAAAATATATTGAAATACTCAGCTCCAACGGCCAGCTGTTATCGAGTCATCAAATTAAATACCCAAAAGGAATTGCTGATTTAAAGAACATTTCTCCAAATTTTATGCCGCAAACTGGTCAATTTATTTTCAGTACAGGTCGGCAGTTATTTACCATTTCTTATCAAGGCAATATAACCAATATTAATCTGCCCTTAGATGAACCCATGGGATCTCCACTATTTCACCCTGATGGAAATCGAATGGTGATGACAAAGCAAATATTCGATACTGATATAGCGAAACTACCTTTATCACAATTTGCCAACGCACAATCAGAACATACGCAAATGCAAGATGATCCAATCAACAATTATTCAGTACTACAACGCTCGATACGAAGAGAAAAACATGGCGCTTTTCAACCAAATGGTAGTTTAATCGCATTTATGTCTCAACGTTCAGGACAAGAACAACTGTGGATATCCGATGGCGTAAAATCACAACAACTCTCGAATTTTCAGTTGGATACTCGTATTGATGGAATTCATTGGGCCGAGGATGGCGCTAGCATTTTGGTTAGTGCAAATAGAAAACTGACTCAAGTATTCTTGGATTCGAGTATCAAGCCCATTCCCGTGTTTCATCCAGTTGAACAGTTTTTCCAATGGGATAGTGAAGCCAATACCGCGTTAATGAATGTTCGTATCAAGGGAATAATAAAGTTTGTTGAATTCAACTTGAATAACGCAGAATTTAGGGTAATAAATGACCACCAAGTCAAATGGGCTCTCAGGACTAAAGAAGGTCGAATAATTTATACTGATCAGTTGGATCGGTTTTGGCAGTCAGGCCCCGCCGAATACCAATTGATTGATGCACTCGTCAGACAAGGAAGTGATAAGCCATTTCTTGTAAAAAACAATGTCATTTATGGAATTAGTGACGAACTTCAATTGTGGTCCTATAATTTGGATGAGGATTCGTTTAGGATCCTAGGTAAAACACTTGATGACTTTGATCATTTAACTGATATTAATCAGACCGACATTTTATTAACAATTATGATAACCGGTAAAAAAGAAGTCGCTGAACTTATTTTAAGGGAATAGCGCAGTTCGAAAAGTATCGATGGCTGAAAGTCTGCTAATGACAATTATTTATGTCTTAAAACACCTGACTGACTAAAACACAGTTATTGGGAGGCTCTGGAAAGAGTGTAGGTTAGGAACAGTTTTACGCTTCTGGTAAACATTTCACTGAAACCAAAATCCACATGCATATATCCGCAATTGTTGCCTCAAAAGTAGTTTGCTTACAGCCTGTATAGAGTATCAGTATCTGGGCACTTGAATGTTCTTGATTAATTTCAAATCTAAGGAGCTTGTCCCTAACTAATTCACTTTGTCCCTGACTTAATTCCTATAAACCATTTCAAACCGCTTGCCCACAAGCGACGCCACTGCACCAGCAAAACTGGAAGTTGTATCCTCCTAGAAATCCAGTAACATCAATGACTTCTCCAATAAAATACAATCCTTGATAACGTTTACTTTCAAAGGTTTTTGATGAAAGCTCATCGGTGTTAACACCGCCTAAAGTAACTTCAGCAGTGCGGTATCCTTCAGTGCCATTTGGTTTTATTTGCCAATGATGAATGTATTGAACAAGAGATTCAATATCATCATTAGTGAGTTGGTTTATGGCCTTATCGACAATCTCTTTGTGATGGACCATAGCTTCAATAAAGCGTTTAGGTAATACACTAGCGAGCATATTCTTTAGTGATTTTTGTGGATTATTTTTTCGCCATTCACTGATCAGTTCACTAATGCTCGCTTCAGGCAACAAGTTGATGGTTATCGCTTGTCCTGCTCGCCAAAAAGAGGATATTTGTAAAATAGCTGGACCGGATAATCCTCGGTGAGTAAAAAGGATATTTTCTTTAAAAGCAGTGCCACATTCGCTATTTACTTCTGTAGCAAGAGAGATACCAGATAAGCCATCGAAGCGTTGTTTATCATGGTCATGTAAAGTAAATGGAACTAGCGCAGCAGTGGTAGGTAAAACCTTTAAATCAAATTGCTGAGCTATTTTATAGCCGATAGGGCTGGCACCAAGCTTAGGCATGGTAAGCCCACCAGAGGCCACAACGAGTGACTGACAAAAATAGCTTTGTCCTGAAGTAGTTACTACATAACCTTGTTCATTTCTTTCAATAGCAAACACTTCGCTGCGTAGCTGAACATCTACACCGGCCCAATCACATTCGGTCATCAATACATCAACAATATCTTGGGCACTATCGTCACAAAATAATTGTCCAAGAGTTTTATGGTGATAATTCACTCCATGGCGTTCAATGAGTTCGATAAAGTCTTGTGCTGTGTAGCGACTAAGAGCCGATTTAACAAAATGAGGATTTTGACAAATATAATGCTCAGGACTAGTGTTTTCATTAGTGAAGTTACAACGGCCGCCGCCGCTGATCAGTATTTTTCGGCCGGCTTTCTTACCCATATCAACCACGGTAACACTCTTGCCACGATATCCTGCTGTAGCAGCGCACATTAACCCAGCTGCTCCGGCACCAATAACTAATACATCAACTTGCACTGTTTTTAACATTTTATCTCGTGAATTCTTTCTGGGATTTAAAATAAAAAAGGAGCCTTAGCTCCTTTTTCCATTTGCTCATGAAACTAGATTATACCGCAGTATCTGTCATCACGCTTGTTGAACCTGTTTTAGCCATTTCTGCTAGATCTTTATCTACAAAAAATAGTGCATGACCATCATGACCTACCAAGTTGATTTTATCTAAAACACTTTTAAATAATGTTTCTTCTTCGTGTTGTTCAGCAACATACCATTGTAAGAAGTTAAAAGTTGAATAGTCTTGGTTGGTAAATGCTTGATGTGCCAGTGAATTAATGCGTTCAGTAATTTCACATTCATGTTGATATGTTTTTTCAAAAACATCAGCAAGTGAGTCATATTCGTGCGGTGGCGCATCAATGCTGCCTAAAATAGGTAATGCGCCGGTTTCACTGACATAAGTGAATAAGCGTGTCATGTGATCCATTTCTTCAGCGGCATGTTTACGCATAAATATTGCGGCACCTTCAAAACCTTTTTCTTCACACCAAGCACTCATTTGCAAGTACAGGTTTGAAGAGTAAAACTCTAAGTTAATTTGATGGTTAAGCTGTTTGACCATTTCAGGTTTTAACATAGTGGTGTCTCATTAAAAAAATATGCTCGAATTCTGCCTGTTTCGACTAACTGATTCAAGCGATATCTTAGAAATTACTAAAGCGTATTGAGAATAACTTCTGCTTTACTAACTTCAAACTCTTTTGGCTTTTCGACATGCAAATTGGTGACGGTGCCGTTATTTATCACCATGGCGTAGCGTTGAGAACGCAAACCACCAAAACTAGCGGTATCCATGCTTAAACCCAGAGCTTTAGTATAACTGCCATCACCATCAGCAAGCATCATGATATTTTCGGCATTTTGTGCTTCGCCCCATGCGTTCATAACAAAAGCATCATTTACTGATAAGCAAATTATTACATCAATTCCTTTGGCTTTTAATTCGTCAGCAGAAACGACATAGCCGGGTAAATGTGCGGCAGAACATGTTGGAGTGAAAGCGCCCGGCACGGCAAATAAAACGACTTTTTTATTCGCAAAAAGTTCAGCTGTGTTGTGGTTGACCATGTTGCCATCTTTTAATTGTGATAATTCGCCAATAGGCATTAGTTCATTTTCTTGGATCATAAAATTCTTCTTATTAAGTTTTGTGGTTTCAATTGGGATGGTTGAGAGGAAGCTTTACAGCTTTACATAAGAAGCCTTTGTCGTGTGCAGAGCGCGCACAATCTTTGCAGATAAAGCGTGGTTTATCGACAATATGAGCAAGTTCGTGAAGATTTTTTTCAATGTCTTTTTTCTTCCACTTACAAAGGGCTTTTGCCATAAATTTCCTGAAATGAGTTACATTAATTCCTTTATTTTTTAGAGTATAGCTTGTCATTCTCTTTATTAATCAAATAAAGGCTAATTAAGGGTATTAAGTTCACCTGTGAATGTTCAGACGGTATCGTTTAATAACATCAAGAAGCTATAGCATATTGATAACCTCTTGTTTCTTCTTTACAGTTTAAACAGTTTAATTCTTCCTTCTAAATCTTGCGCCAATTCATTGAGATGAATGACGTTACTCTTACTTTCATCGGCTTTTGATTTTATTTTGGTTGAGGTGTCTGCAATTTCAGTGATATTTTTATTGATTTCTTCTACAACGGCGCTTTGCTGTTCAGACGCAGTAGCTATTTGCATATTCATATCATTTAGCGTTTCAACCAAACATACAACCTCTCCCATTACCTGTCGATTACTTTCACAGGCACCTATTCCTGTGTTGGCCATTTTACTTGACGCAGTAACCATTTTTACGGTGTTTTGAGTTTCTTGTTGTAGTGCCAATATCTTTTCACGAATATCTTCAGTAGATTGTTGGGTTCGGCTGGCGAGAGTCCTTACCTCATCGGCAACCACAGCAAAGCCTCGGCCCATTTCTCCTGCTCGAGCTGCCTCAATAGCCGCATTTAGTGCCAGAAGGTTGGTTTGTTCCGCTATTCCTTGAATGACGTCTAATACTGAACCGATGGAATTGCTTTCAGCGGCTAGTCGCTCAATAGAGCTTGTGGCGGAGCCCATTTGACTATTCAAATCTTCCATATCATGTTCTAAAGTGTTGGCTGCCCCCATACAATCTTGGCATTTACAATTGGTTTCAGTAACGGTATCGGCAGCACTTGAGGCACTGCGTGCTACTTCCTGAATAGTTGCCAGTAGCTGATTAGTCGCAACAGCGACACTATCCGCGCTATCTGACTGAGTTGCGGTTTCTTCGGTAGTTTCGTTCATGTTGCTTGACATGTTTTCGGTTGAGGTATGAATTGTTTGCGCTAACGAGTTCACCGAATTAAAGACTTCTTGTAGGTTTGTTAATAAGCCATTAAGAGATCTGGCTAGAAACGCTAATTCATCTTCTCCTTCGTAGTGAATTCGAGCGGTCATATCTTGCTCTTTAACTAGAATATTTACTTGATCAATAAACGAATTGATTGGGTTCGATATGCCTCTACCAACAAAGTAAGCTGTAGCAAATGCCATTGGTAGTAGTACCACCAAAATTATCAACAGAATAAACCAAATGCTAGTAGTCATCGCCTCTTTATCTTGCATTGCTTCGGCAACATCTATTTCAGATAAAATAGCCCAATTAACATCACTAATATTTAGAGGGGAATAGGCTGAAAGCACATCAACATTTCGATAATCTTTAATTGACTTTATGTCTTTCTTTCCTGCAATTGCTTGTTTTGCGCCGATGGATGTTACTGGTTGCAAACCTATGGCTGATTCACTAGCATCAATTTTGCCTATGATGTTCTGGTCTAATCCGCTTTGTTTTAATGCAGCAAGGTAACCTTTTTTATCCTCAAGTAAAAAACGACTTTGGCTGCGTAATAAATAGTCTTCCCCAATTAAATAGGTTTCACCCGATTCACCTAAGCCAACATTTTTCCAGTTTGAATCATAAGTCATCAAACCATTAATTTTATCTATCGGCATTTGAAAAATTAAGATGCCGAGCTTTTCACCATTATCAGAATATATAGGTGATGAAATAAATGCAGCTGCAGCATTGTAAGATGGGTAATAGGGTGCAAAATCAACTAAAATATGGGCATTTCTATCAGTAGAGGCATTGGCTTTATTAAACGCACTTGCTAAACCGGAGTCCTTATAAGGGCCTGTAGTGAGCGAGGTTGCATAATCGAGTTCTTTAAATACTGAATAAACCACATAGCCATTTTCTGGCTCGACTAAAAATATATCGTAGTAGCCAAATGAATTTAAAAAAATATCGAAGTGCTTGTGATACTTTTTATGAAAGTTACTATATTTAGTACCGTCATCAGACTCATTTAATAAGTTTTTACTACCTAGTGGGTTTGAATTAGCACTGATGTATGCATGCTGAAGTGATTGTGAATTTTGATTTAATTGCCCCAATTTATCTAAGGCTGTAGAATTTTTCCCTGGGTTTTTTTGCCTAAATAGTGGATCGAATTCGTTCTGGTAATAGTTTGCAATAGCAACATTGTTTTGGCCGTTATATTCTTGGTCAAATGTAGAGAAAGATTGACTAAAGTCGACCATTGCTTCCATGACCATGATATCACTGGAAAAAGAGATTACTTGGTTTTCAATGGTCTTAAAATAATCCTCTATTTGTCGTTTTTGACCTTCTCTTATTGCCACTAATTGGCTAAATACTCTTTTTTCCAATGCTTCAGATGCAATTGATGATGATTGCCAGCCTATAAGTGCTCCTGCAGTTAATATGCCTATTCCTGATAGTAAGACTGACGCAACGATTATCTTAGTCGATATTTTCATTTGCGTGACCTCAACAAAATAGAATTGTTGGTATTAAATGAGTGTAGTCTAATAATTTTTTATTTGTTTGGTAATTGATTAGATTTGTGTAGGGGAGATATGTAGTTAGTTTATAGAGCTATTATAATTTGGTTGTTTTCTTTGAATATTGTGTTTAAGTCTTAATAGACTAAGCTTGGATTTTAAAGGGGGGATACTAATTGGTTCAATGAAGTGTTGAATTGAGGTTGAAATATTTTTTAATCTCTTGATTTTTTTGCAATAACTACAAAGTGAAATTTAGATAAATTATGGGGGACCTCCATGTGAATACACTAACTAAAAACTTTTTGATTGCCTTAATTTTAGCTTTGAATGTACTACCGTTGAAGCAGGCTAATGCCACTGAAGGCCTATCAGCAAATATTGCTGCAACGAATAACTATTTATGGCGAGGACTGGAACAAACTAATGGCGCTGCTGCGATATCTGGAGGTGTTGATTACAATGCTTCATCAGGATTTTATGTTGGCACTTGGGTATCAAATGCTGATTGGGCAGAGGGGATGACTTATGAGCTAGATTTTTATGCTGGCTTTTCTGGGGAAGCCAAAAGCTTTACTTATGATATTGGTTTTGTCCATTATGCTTATCCTGATAGCGTTGTTGATGTCGATTTTACTGAAGTAAATGCTAGCATCTCATTTGGTGTTTTTACCTTTGGTTATGCTGTGTTAGCTGATGCGAAAGGGGTTGATTTTGGTGATGATTCCTACATTTCACTTGATGCTGAGTTTGAAATTTTGTCAGAAGCTGGGCTCGCGTTCCATATTGGATCAGGCACTGATGATTTCTATGCGGGAGAAGCATTTATAGATTATGGTGTAAGCCTCAGTAAGGGAGGCTTCACATTTGGCTTTTCAAAAACGGATTTAGGTGATGATATAAAATTTGTTGTCTCTTATGGTATAGACATTGACTTGTGAGTTCGATTTCTTGATGGTGATGACTAAAGTGAGTAATGAAAGAGATATTTTCCCGTTTAAGCTTTTGGTATTGCTTTGTTAACATAAACGTCAAAACGGTTCTTTTTCATTTTGATACTTGTAGATGGCTTTTTGTTATTCAAAGGTGGAGCGTAACTTGGTCGTTTCACCACTACACGATATTTAGCCAACGCCAATGCAGGCTCGAGTAGATTATCAGCGTCTAAATCTTCACCAACGAGGGATTGAAAGACACGCATTTCTTTTTTCACTGCCGCTGACTTTTCACGGTGTGGATACATAGGATCGAGATAAATAACATCAGGTTGTTGAGTAAACTCCATTTCCTCAATCGATGAAGCATGAATAAGCGACATGCGTTCGGCAATATCACTCACTTCACTGTTAAGCTTAGCGCGGGCTAAACCATCTTCTAATAAGGCGGCAACTATCGGCATACGTTCTTTCATGGTTACCGTGCAACCTAGTGTGGCAAGTACAAATGAATCACGGCCCAAACCCGCTGTAGCATCAAGTACATGTGGTGTGAAACCATGTTTTAAGCCAATGGCTTTGGCAATATCTTGTCCGCGTCCACCACCAAATCTACGACGATGAGCAACTGCGCCATCAACAAAGTCAACTTTAATACCACCTAGTTTTGGCTCGTCTAATTTGAACAATTCAAGCTGTTGAAAATTTACTTGTAGTAAGAAATGTAGTTGCTGATGTTTAGCTGCGGAAGCGCTATCACCGATATATTCTAACTGCCATTTCTTAGCAATTTTTTTTGCCAAATCAGCATCTGTTTTATCAAAATAAGCGACTGCAATGGTTGAAAGATCCATTTTAAAGTTCCGCCTGTATATGATTGTCGCCAGTAGCAAAGGCAACTAAGCGACTGAGCTGGGCGAGTGATAAGTCACATTCACTTTGCCATTGGTTAAAGCTGTTTTGAATAGCGGCTAAGCTCTTTTTGCTTTGTAGACCGCCATCAATAATTTTATTGGCGCGAAAATAAGCTTCGATATCACGGGTTAATAAAAAGGTGTCTTTACCTATTGTACGCAAAGCATAAGGACCAGTATTGCCACCTAAGCGTTGACCGTTTTTCTTTAAATAATCCCATAAACCAATAATATTATCACTTGGCCATTCGGCAATGAACTGTGCGAAATCTTTGTGTTTATTGCTATCGGTTTGTACTTGCTCAAACATCATTTGTGCATTGGCTTGAATGGTTTTTACTTTTTTGAAGTTACGAATAATTCGCGCATCAGCGGCTTTTCGTTCTTGCATTTCTTCTGGCATCATCAGTACTTTGGTTAAGTCAAACTCAAAGAATAATTCTTCAAAGTTAGGCCATTTATTTTCAACCACGCGCCAAATAAACCCGCTTTGGAATACTTTTTTGGTGAATGCAGATAATATGCGATCGTCGCTAAGTTCTGCGACTTCGCTGTCAGACTGTGTATCACCTAATAATAAATTAAGTACACTGGCACCACCTTTTCTATCGGAGGCGCGTTGGTATAAAGAGTTAAATTTTTCCATTAGTTATTTTTACTCATTAACCTTCAATACCACAGTGTCTTAACAGTGCATCAATTTCAGGTTCTCGACCACGGAAGGATTTGAATAATTCGCTAGGCTCTTGTGAACCACCTTTTTCAAGAATATTAGTAAGAAAGTCTTCACCGACTTTTTCGTTGAAAATACCTTCTTCTTCAAAGCGGCTAAATGCATCAGCAGACAAAACTTCAGCCCATTTATAACTGTAATAACCAGCAGAGTAACCACCACCAAAGATATGACCAAAACTGTGTTGGAAACGATTAAAATCAGCGGCTTTTACCACGGAATATTCAGCGCGTACTTGGTTGAGTGTGCTTTGAATATACGCACTGTTGTCTTGTTGAGGTGAAAAATCTCTATGCATTTTAAAATCAAAAATACTGAATTCTAATTGACGTAACATTTGCATTGCGGATTGATAGTTTTTCGCCGATAGCATTTTATCAAGCATAGCTTGTGGTAACGGCTCACCCGTTTCAAAATGACCTGAGATAAACGCGAGTGCTTCGGGTTGCCAGCACCAGTTTTCTAAAAATTGACTCGGTAACTCAACTGCATCCCAAGGCACACCGTCGATACCTGAAACACCGCTGGCGTTAATTTGCGTCAGCATATGATGAATACCGTGGCCAAATTCATGAAATAAGGTAACGACTTCATCATGAGTAAATAGGGCCGGTTTATCACCTATTGGCTTGTTAAAATTACAGGTTAAATAAGCTACAGGGAATTGAATATCTCCATTGGCAAGTTGACGACGGCCTTTACAGTCATCCATCCATGCACCGCCACGTTTTTTTGCACGAGCGTATAAGTCTAAATAAAAGCTACCGCGCAAATTATTGTCGCGATCGAACACTTCAAAAAACTTAACGTCTTTATGCCAAGTATCAATACCTGATTTTTCAGTGATGGTTAGGCCAAACAAACGATTCACCACTTCAAATAAACCAGAAACAACTTTGTTTTCGGGGAAGTAAGGGCGGCATTCTTCGTCTGAAATTGCGTAGCGACTTTGTTTTAGCTTTTCGCTGTAGTAGGGCAAGTCCCACGCTTGTATATCGTTTTGATTGAACTCACTTTCGGCAAACGCTTTTACTTCGTTTAAATCTTGTTGGCCTTGTGATTTAGATTTCACCGCAAGATTCTCTAAAAAACTTAATACTTCATTGGTTGAGCTTGCCATTTTAGTGGCAATAGAATTTTCAGCAAAGTTATTGAAGCCGAGTAATTTTGCAAGTTCATGACGTAATTCAAGTAGTTCATTCATGATTGCAGAATTATCGAATTCTCCAGCATTTGGTCCTTGATCAGACGCGCGAGTAACAAAACCGCGGTAAAGCTGTTCACGTAAATTTGTATTATCACAATACATCATCACAGGTAGGTAACTTGGAATGTCTAAGGTGAATAGCCAACCTGATTTTTCTTGCTCTTTTGCTAACTCTGCAGCAGCTTCAATAGCGCTGTCAGGTAAGCCTTTTAACTCACTTTCATCGTTAACATTCACACTGTATGCATGGGTAGCATCGAGTAAGTTATTACCAAAGGTAGAGCTTAACTCAGATAAGCGAGTAACAATTTCACCGTAACGCTTTTTGTCATCACCGTTGAGAGCAATACCTGATAATTTGAAATCACGCAGCGCGTTATCAATCACTTTCTTTTGTGCGATATCTAATTGTTGATATTCATCGCTGTTGGCAAGTTGCTGATAGGCCTGATACAAACCTTGGTGTTGACCAACAAATGTGCCGTATTCAGATAATAAAGGCAAACATGACTCGTAGGCCTCGCGCAATGCGTCACTGTTCACCACTGAATTCATATGAGAAACCGGTGACCATAGTTTAGTTAATTTATCGTCAACCTCATCAGTTGGCGTTATTAAATTCGCCCAGGTAAAGTTTTTTTCTTCAAGTACGCTAGCAATCATTTTTTTACATGCCGCTATGGCATTTTCAACAGCAGGTTTTACATGCTCAGGTTTAATTTGAGAAAAGTTAGGTAAATCTGATGAAATTAATAATGGGTTAGTCATGGGTACTGTCACTTGCTCAGTTGAGATATTAGTTGCGATAGTTATAGATGTAAGACCAAATGATACGATATTCAAGTTGTACTCATAGGAAAAAAAGAACTCTTTGTTAATAAAGTGTTTTTTTTGTGTAAAACATTACTCTCAATCTAATTTTTTAATCGACTAAAATTGGTTTTACCCCTACTTTAGTTATAATAAAAATAATGTGTGGACGTAATTATTTTGAATAAAAGCATCTCTTATTTGGTAATTTTTATTCTTTTCACGAATTCAACTATAGGCACTTAGCTGTTGTTTAAACATATCTTGATTGTTCTCAGCCTTATCAGCTGTTTTTACTTTAATTCTGCTTTAGCTAAAGTAGAAAACTTATCTTTGCGGCATTTATCCGTACAAGATGGTTTGTCTCAAGGTGGAATAAGGGCGTTATTACAAGATGATGAAGGTTTCATGTGGGTGGGTACTGAAAATGGCTTAAATATGTATGATGGTTATAATTTTCGTCTTTTACCTGGCCCTGATGGGAGTTTTAAAGAAAATGGTATTTATAAGTTATATCAAGATAAGCAAGGGCTTATTTGGATCAATGCTAGTCACGGCTTATATACATACAATAAAAACACAGATGCTTACCAACTCATTTTAAAGCATGGCGTCGAAAATAAAGATGACTTTGTTGTTGATGTTATTGAGGGAGAGCAGGGAATATTCTGGATTGCTACTTCAAAAACACTTGTCCAATATAATAGTCAGTCTCAAAAGATAAAAGTGGTACTTAGCTTAGCCAAACAGCTTCAAGGCCCCAATTACATTAATCAAATAATTCAATACAAAGAAGTGATTGTTATTGCCACCAGAGCGGGAAGCTTTGCACTAAATGTGGCGACGCTGCAATGGAAAAGATTACCAGATATTGTGCAAAGAGATAAAAAACTATCGGTGAATAAAGAAATAAATGAAAATAAAGTTTTCAATATTCATGTCTCTAAAGAAAGTGTTTTATACCTTGGTACATATCAAGGACTTTATAGTGTAAATATTGGTAATATTGATGAGTTCATTACGAATAAAGGGTCATTGCCATCATATCAGGTCATTGATAAAGAAATGTCTAGTTGGTTTTTTTATCCTTACCAAGAAAAGCTATATATCGGCTCTCAGCATGGTTTAGCTTTTGTTGATTTAAACAATCAAAAAGTTGAGCGTTTATTTGGTTTTAATGATGTTTTCGACAATATCAATAAAAATATTATTACTAAAATTATTGTAGATCGACAAGGTGTTTTTTGGTTAGGCTCATACGTGACTGGCATCTACACTTGGGATCCTCAATTAGAATTGGTGACTAATTATCGTTATAAAAAACATGATAATAATAGTTTAACTGACAATGTTATTTGGGCGATTGAGAGTAGCAAAACTGATGATAACCAATTATGGGTAAGTACCGAAAACGGTATTAACTTAGTTGATTTACACAATAAAACTACAACTCCTTATCTTTTTAATACGGTTAGTAAGAGTATTTACACTGAAAGTTACGTCACTGCTTTGTTTGAAGATCCACAGCAAAGACTGTGGCTATCAACCCCTAAAGGCATAAAACTTTTTGATATAAAAACTAAGCAGTTAGTGAACTTGCCTTTTAGTGATGAAGTTAAAGAATTACTAAAGGTTGAGCATTATTCCGTTTTTCTCGATAAAGACGATTATTTATGGCTGATGTCATTTAATCAATTTAAGCGGATAAATATTAATACCGGTGAAATTGACGAAATGCGGGAGCTTGAAAAGGTCGTAAAAGATGAAAAAGCTTATAATATTTTAGGGTACCTCCCTAACAGCTCAGAAATGTTATTGTCGACTATTGACTCATTAGTGAGCTTTAATGTTAAGAGCAAAGTAACTAAAATACTTTATACCCACCCAGGCATATTAGAAAGTGATTACTCATATATCGACAGTTGGGTGATAGATAAAAATAATATTCTTTGGCTAGCTTTTCCAACTCAGGGTTTGGTTGGTCTTGATGCTAAAACTTATCAGAAAAAATATTTTTTTAATAAACAAAATTCAGCCATAGATCATAACCTATATGGCATGAATAGTGATAGTGATGGTGACCTGTGGTTTTCGAGCCATAATGGTGTTTATACTTTTGATATCAATACACATCATTTAAGAAATTTTAATGTTGTTGATGGTTTTGGTGCGCGGGAGTTCAATGCTAATGCAGCTGAAAAGCTCAGTGATGGTCGGTTAGCTTATGGCTCTATTAATGGATTCAGCCTGTTTGAGCCAAAAGAACTTAAAAGAAAAAATCAAGATAATGTCATTAAAGTTAGAACGACTAATCTCAATATTTTATCACGTGAAATGCATTTACCTTTTATTTTAAACGAAAATGAAGCCATTGAATTAGCTTATGATGATGTTGGTATTCGCATTGATTTTTCCGCATTAACCTTCAAAAATGATAATGTACTGTTTAATTATCAGCTTACGGGTAAGAAGAATATAACCTTTCCTGAAACACGTGATAATTATATTACCTTTCCAAGTTTGCCCTCAGGAAAATATATTCTGAAAGCAAAAGTAAAATCACCATACTCTGGCGAATATTCAACAATAAAAACACTGACAATTAATGTAAGTTATGCTCCTTGGGCTTCCCCAATAGCATATTTTTTATATGCAATTATCATCTTTAGCCTTTTATGGAGTTGGTGGCGTCGCAAACAATTACATACGCAGGCGTTAATCAATGCACATGAGCAGGTTAAATATCGTGAACATCGATTAAAGTTGGCACTGAAGGGCAGTAATAGTGAGGTGTGGGATTGGCAAGCGAAAGATAACTTAATGTTTGCTTGTCGAGCATCAATGGAATTAGGTTTTAAAAATTTAACCGCGTCTTATAGCTTTGAACAGCACTTAGAGTTGATTCATGAGGCGGATAGAGAAGCGTTTATGCATCAATGGCAAACGTTCATTGATACCGCAGACCTTGATGATAACTTCTCTTGTTCTTACCGCCTGCGTACAACGGAAGGTGAGTGGTTGTGGTACAAAGATCTCGGTAAGATTGTCGCGGTTGACCGCTATGGTATACCGACACGAATTACAGGCTCCTATACTAATATTACTGAAAGTCGAGCTCACTCTGAGCGTGCACAGTACTACGGTGATGCTTTTAAACAAACTAAAGATTGGGTACTCATTATTAGTGATAATTTTACCCGAGTTATGGTTAACCAGTCCTTGCAAGATGTTTTTGGTTGGCGAGAAGCCGAACTGTCATTTGATGCTGATATTTTTGGTTTGAATGAACAACGCCGAAAGTTTTATAAAAAATTATTTACTTCTTTATCTGAAGGAGAACATTGGCGTGGTGAAGAATTAGTGCAAACAAAGGATGGGGAAGAATATCATGTACTACTGAATATAAACGTTAGCAGAAATACCACGACTAACAGTTTACATTATGTGTGTATTTTTACTGATATAACGGCACAGAAAACCGCTGAAAATGAACTACGTTATTTAGCGAATTATGACCATTTAACTGATCTGCCTAATCGTTCTTTGCTTTTAGAGCGCATTAAACATGCTATGGCATCATCTCAACGTGCATCTCATTCAATGGCATTATTTTTTATTGATTTGGATAGGTTTAAGCAAATTAACGATACGTTAGGCCATGATTGTGGTGACTTGTTATTGCAAGAAGTTACTGCTCGATTAAAACTGGTTTTGCGTGTTGACGATACTGTGGCGCGCTTAGGTGGTGATGAATTTGTTATTTTATTAGAAACATTTAAAGGCAATAGCCAGTTAGGTAAAGTGGCGCAAAAGATTATTGATGTGATTGGTCAGCCGGTTGAACTTCATGGTAGTCAAGTTAGTGTTGGTGCCAGTATTGGCATTGCGCTTTATCCTGAAGATGCCAGAAATTCTGATGAGTTATTAAAAAATGCTGATGTTGCTATGTATCATGCAAAACAAATTGGTCGTAATACCTTTCAATTTTTTACACCAAGAATGAACATCGAAGCAAGTGAGCGATTACATGCCGAATCAAAAATAAAAACCGCTCATGAAAAAGATAAATTTGTAAATCATTACCAGCCTGTCGTCGATTCCTCGATCGGTAAAGCGATAGGTGTGGAGTTACTATTGCGCTGGCAAGAAGATGATCGATTGATCATGCCGGGTGAGTTTATTGCTATTGCTGAAGAACTTGGGCTGATTATCGAGATGACGGAGAAAGCTTTGCAACGAGGCTTTAGAGATTTGAATGTTTGGCGAAAACATCGACCTGAAATGTTCCTATCGGTGAATATCGCGGCACAACATTTTGCTCAAGACAACTTTTTAACTTATTTAACGGCGATGTTAGAAGAATTTAATTTGCCGCCAAATGCTTTAAAGTTGGAAGTGACCGAAAATACTTTGATTAAAAACCCAGAAAAAGTGATCACCAAAATGCGTTTATTGGCAAAGCTTGGTGTCAATTTAGCCTTAGATGATTTTGGTACGGGCTATTCATCGTTGAATTATTTGAAAAATCTTCCTTTAGACGTACTTAAAATAGATCGTAGCTTTGTTGCGGGTATAGGCAGAGATTCAGCGGATGAAGCGATAGTTGATGCAACCTTAGTTTTAGCGAATAACTTATGTATGAATTGTATCGCTGAAGGCGTAGAAACCGTTGAGCAACTTGAATATTTAGCTGAAAGAAATTGTTATTATGTACAAGGCTTTTTATACAGCAAAGCGGTTGATGTTGAACAAATATCGCAATATCTTGTTGATGATACCATTGCGGTTACAATTTAATTTTAGCTAATTTAAGTTTTTTGAACTTGAATAGTCTTCAACCTGCTCTTATATAGTAATTAAACTCTTCTTGGATACAAACAGATGACACAACATTTTGACTTTCTCGCTATTGGTGCAGGTAGTGGCGGTATTGCTTCAGCAAATCGTGCGGCTAAACACGGTAAAAAAGCAGCGGTAATTGAAGCGAAACATATTGGTGGAACTTGTGTCAATGTAGGTTGTGTACCTAAAAAGGCAATGTGGTATGCCGGGCAAATTGCTGATGCTTTGCACTATGCAGCCGATTATGGCTTTAAAGCGCCTTTACAATCATTTGATTGGTCAACCTTGGTTAAAAACCGAGAGGCATATATTGAGCGTATCCATGCTGCTTATGCGCGCGGTTTTGCGAGCAACGACGTTACCGTGATCCATGGTTTTGCTAAGTTTATTAATAAAAATACCGTTGAAGTAAATGGTGAAAGAATCACTGCAGACCACATTGTGATTGCTACCGGAGGTCGTCCTAGCATTCCTAGTATTGAAGGGGCTGAGTATGGTATTGATTCTGATGGCTTCTTTGCGTTAACTGAGCAACCGAAGAGTGTTGCCGTGATTGGTGCGGGTTATATTGCAGTAGAACTTGCTGGAGTATTACATGCTTTAGGCACTGAGTCTCATTTACTGGTACGTAAGGAAAAACCTCTACGTGCCTTTGATGACATGCTTAGTGATACGTTGGTTGAACAAATGGCTAAGCATGGTCTAACGCTGCATAATCATAGTGTTCCAACCCACATTGAAAAGCATGAAAATGGTCAATTAACAGTTCATTTAGAAAGTGGTAAAACAGTTGGTCCTGTTGACTCATTAATCTGGGCAATAGGGCGCGAGCCAGCCACGGATAACATCAACCTCGAAGCAACGGGGATTGAATTAGATGGCAGAGGTTTTATTCCAACGGATAAATATCAAAATACAAATGTTGAAGGTATTTATGCTGTAGGTGACAATACTGGTCGAGCACAGTTAACCCCAGTTGCTGTTGCTGCAGGTCGTCGCTTATGTGAACGTTTATTTAATAACAAGCCTGATGAGCACCTTGATTATTCAACCATTGCGACTGTGGTTTTTAGTCACCCTGTGATTGGCACAGTAGGACTAACTGAAAAAGAAGCGATAGCGGAATATGGGGCTGAACAAGTCAAAGTTTACAACTCTCAATTTACTGCGCTGTATCAAGCGATAACTGAAGATTACCGCGATCCAACTCGAATGAAGTTAATTTGTACCGGTAAAGAGGAAAAAATTGTTGGTATTCACAGCATTGGTTTTGGTAGTGATGAGTTACTACAAGGCTTTGCTGTCGCGATGAAAATGGGGGCAACAAAAGCTGATTTTGATAATACCATTGCGATTCATCCAACGTCAGCAGAAGAATTTGTTACCTTGACTTAAGGGAACAATCATTGATAATGCAGCTTGGTTATAATTGTTCTTCTTATCGTGAAACATTGATTGATAAAGAACCTTTACTGAGCTGATTATTTTTAAAAGCAATTTATTTACGAGATTATGTCAAAACTATCAATATCATATTTATTAGCGCTAATGATTGTTTTTCAATCATTTTTGGCGATCGCTGATATTCATTCTGTTGATAATGATGCAGCATTTTTTCACCAAGAAAGTATTCATCAAACTGACGATCTCGAACAAACACCTGCTGAATTTAAAGAACAAGACTTAGTTAATGAAATAACTACAGAGAATACACCTGAAAACCATGTTGAGTGTCACCATGGACATTGTCACCATGCCAGCGTAGTTTTTATGGTGAAGGATAATACTGTTGCTTTGTTGAATCGACAAAATGATTTACTTCGTTCAATAAAACTGAGCTTTACTCCTCCTCACTTAAGTCCTGATTTACGTCCTCCAATTTTATAATTCATATCAATTCTATTTAATTATCAAAAAAGCTTAACTGCATTTATAGCAGTTATTTTTCTATGTTTTATTAAAAATTCAGCGATATCTTTTATCGCTGAATGAGAGTGTACTATGAAATTATTATCAATAAAAAAATGTATCTTTTTACATGTAATTGTCTATTTTTATGCCGTTTCAGCCTTTGCTGAACAAGTCATAGAAGAAGGACATAGTGGTGAACGTGGCCCAGAAATACAACTAACAACAGAGCAAATTTCCTTAGCCGAAATAAAAACCACTACCATTAATGCCCAAATAATGTCGAGTTACTTGATGGCACCTGGAGAAATTAAAGCTAACGGCTATAACAGCTATTATGTTTCACCACGGGTTGAGTCAGTGATATTAAAGCGTCATGCAAAATTGGGTGATGTTGTGAATAAAGGCCAGCCTTTAGTTACTTTATTTAGCGAAATTGTAGCGCAAGCACAAGCTGACTATCGTTTAGCTCATGCGGACTGGTTTAGAGTAAGAAACTTAACTTCTGTAACGGTAAGCGAGCAAAAAAAGCTCGCTATTCAAACGGAGCATGTGGCGACATCAAGTCGATTAAAAGCTTATGGCTTATCTAAATCAGCGATTAAAGAGGTTATAAACGATATAAATTTACCGTTGGGTGAATATACCTTAATAGCTCAGCAAGCAGGAGCGGTATTATCAGATGATTTTCATCAAGGACAGCGTATTGCTGGCGGTAAAACCATTATGGTATTAGCCGATGAAAGTGAGTTATGGGTAGAGGCAAAGCTACCAGCCACTGAAACTACCCAATTTGCTATTAACAGCCATGCTCGAGTATTAATAAATAATGTCGCTTATCAAGGCAAGGTGATTCAAGCCGCGCATACAATTGACCCACTCACGCGCACACGCATTGTTCGTTTGTTGGTAAATAATCAACAACATCAATTGCATGCAGGTATGTTTGTTGATGTTGCATTTTCTGTTGTTGGTACAGAGCCCATTATTGCAGTGCCTCAATCTGCGTTGATCCGTAGCGCTGATGGAGACTGGCAAATTTTTATTGAGCATGAACAAGGTGAATATCTCGCTCAAGAAGTTGAATTAGGTCGTGTTTTACAAGTACCTGATGGTGGCAATTTTACTTTGTGGCAAGAGATTATCAATGTAGAACAAGGAACTGATGTTGTTGTTTCAGGAGCATTTTTTATTGCTTCGCAAGCTGCTAAGTCAGGCTTTGACATTCACAATCACTAATCATTGAATTACCGAGAAATTTATTATGTTAAATCATTTAATAAAACTCGCAGTAACTCATCGTTTATTGATGATTATTGCGTTAATTGTGCTGGTAGTTAGCAGCATTTTTGTTATCCCAAAGTTAAACCTTGATGCCTTTCCTGATGTCACTAATGTACAAGTAGCCATTAATACTGAAGCCCCGGGTTTAGCTGCTGAAGAAGTAGAGCAGTTGATCACCTTTCCTATTGAATCGTTAATGTATGCTTTGCCAAATGTAGAACAAGTTCGCTCCGTATCCAAAACTGGCTTGTCGGGGGTGACCGTCGTGTTTGCTGAAGGCGTTGATATTTACTTTGCTCGTCAGTTAGTGTTTGAACGCTTGCAAAGTGCAAAAGAGATTATTCCTGCAGGGAGTGGCATTCCAGAGATAGGTCCTAATACTTCTGGTTTAGGGCAAGTGTATCAATATTTATTATCTGCCAAACCTGACTCGGGTTTTGATGTGGTGCAATTGCGTAGCTTAAACGATTGGTTGGTTAAACTGTTATTGATGCCGATTGATGGTGTTACCGATGTTTTATCTTTTGGTGGTTCAGTTAAGCAATATCAAGTGAATATAAATCCTAGTCGTTTATTGGCTTACCAAGTGGACCAACAAATGGTGATGAGTGCACTGGAAAGTAATAACCAAAACGCTGGTGGTTGGTATTTAAAGCGTGGACAAGAGCAGTTAGTTATTCGTGGTGTTGGTTGGCTGAGTGCGGGTATCAATGGCATTGAAGAGATTAAACAAATCCCCATAAAAACAGTGGCAGGTACGGTAATAAAAGTTAGTGATGTTGCTGATGTTGTTTTTGGTAGTGAAATTAGGCAAGGAGCCGCTACCATGAGCAAAAGAGCAGCTGATGGCTCAGTGACACAATTAGGGGAAGTTGTTACGGGTATTGTCTTGAAACGACTAGGCGCTAATACCAAGTCGACGATTGATGGCATTAAGCAGCGTCAAGAGATGATCAATCAAGCTTTACCGCAAGGGGTGAAGTTTGAAGTTATTTACGATCAAGCAGAGCTTGTTGAACAAGCAATCAGTACGGTGATTAACGCACTACTGTTTGCTTTTGTTTTGATTGTTATCATTTTAATGCTGTTTCTAATGGATTTTAGTGCAACATTTCTCGTGCTCATTTCTATTCCCATTTCAATTGGTATTGCTTTAATGGTGATGGCCTGGTTAGGTTTATCAGCTAACTTAATGTCATTAGGCGGGCTGGCAGTTGCCATTGGTATGCTAGTTGATGGCTCTGTGGTGATGGTGGAAAATATCGTTAATCGCTTATCTGCTGAGCAAGGTAAATATAAAATCACAGGTGAAATAGCTACAGCTAAACAAGATACACTTATTATTGGCGCGGTTGAGCAAGTGGCTAAACCAGTATTGTTTGCCACTATTATAATTCTCGTAGTGTTTTTACCTTTGTTTAGCTTTGAAGGTGTTGAAGCTAAGCTGTTTCAACCAATGGCAATAAGTATCATGATTGCCATTGTCTCAGCATTAATTGTTGCTCTATTTGTAGTGCCCGCATTAGCGGTGTACATGTTCAATAAAGACTACAAAATAAAAAAAGTTGTTTGGTTTGCTTGGCTAGAAAAACATTATAAAAGTTCGCTGCAATGGTCATTATTAAATAGTCGTTGGGTGATCAGCTTGGCTATCTCATTGGTGATGGCTGCGATGTTTTTAGTCCCTAAATTAGGCACTGAATTTGTACCGGAGCTGGAAGAAGGGACATTAAATATTCGTGTGACATTAGCACCATCGGCTAATCTTGATACCGCACTAACTGTAGCGCCTAAACTTGAGAAGTTACTACTAACGTTCCCTGAAGTAAATTACGCGTTGAGTCGTATTGGTCGACCTGAGTTAGGTGGTGATCCTGAGCCAGTTAACAACATTGAGATTTATCTGGGATTAAAAGATAAAAAATATTGGTCGAGTGCGACGAGTCGCTTTGAATTGCAAAGCTTGATGGAGACAAAGCTCGAACAGTTCCCCGGTTTGCTGTTTACTTTTTCACAGCCAATAGCGACTCGAGTTGATGAATTACTTTCAGGAGTTAAAGCACAACTGGCAATCAAACTTTTTGGTGCTGATCTGGATGTTTTAGCTGACAAAGGACAAGAAATTGAACAAGCAATCAAGTCGGTTGCTGGTTCAAAAGATGTCGCATTAGAGCAAGTGGTAGGTGAGGCGCAATTGATTATTAAGCCAAAACGTCAGCAACTTTCTCGCTATGGTTTATCGGTTGAAGATGTGATGACTGTGGTGCGTGATGGTTTAGGTGGCGCAAAAGCAGGGCAAATAATTCAAGGTAATGAACGCTATGATATTTATGCACGTTTTGCTGACGAGTATCGTCAAAATATGCAAACAATTAATGATATTCGCTTGCAATCGCCAACAGGGGCTTGGGTACGTTTAGCAGATGTGGCCACGGTTGAAATTTCTTCTGGACCACCACAGATTCGCCGTGATGATGTGCAACGTCGAGTGGTTATTCAAGCAAATGTTCAGGGACGAGATATGGGTAGTGTTGTCGCAGATATTCGCCAAGTGATTGCCGATAAAGTGTCTCTACCAAGTGGTTATTCGGTAGTGATTGGTGGACAATTCGAAAGTCAGCAACGAGCACAAAACGCTTTGATGGTGGTTATTCCGCTTTCTTTGTTGTTGATTGCGTTATTATTGTTCTTTGCTTTTTCTTCATTAAGCCAAACCCTTTTAATTTTGATTAATGTTCCCTTAGCAGTGATTGGCGGAATTTTTGCGCTGTATTTTACAGAGCAATATTTATCAGTGCCTAGCTCCGTAGGTTTTATTACTTTATTTGGTGTTGCGGTGCTTAATGGTGTGGTGATGGTGGAAAGTATTAATCAGCGTATTTCACAAGGTGAAACCATTAACAACGCAGTTTTTAATGGTGCGAGTTCTCGTTTACGACCGGTCTTGATGACGGCGATTACTTCTGCGCTTGGTTTAATTCCAATGTTGCTGTCCCAAGGCATTGGTGCAGAAATTCAAAAGCCTTTAGCTACGGTTATTGTTGGTGGTTTAGTTACTGCGACACTATTAACATTATTTGTTTTACCAAGTTTGTACCTGCGATTTATTAAACCGATTGATTAAACGTGTAATGATTTAGGCATCATAATTCTTCCCTACTATTTTTTATTTTTTTAGCTAAGAATTATGATGCCAATTGTCGCTATCGCTTGCTGTTTATGGCTTATGTTTTTTTGTTATTTAGCTTCTTAATATTTTGGTAAAAAAAGTTTAATAATTGTCTGGTAATAGGGAAAAAATCTGGTAACCTCTTACGTCCTTGGAGTGGAATGTTGAACATTTTTTGTTCATTGACCAAGTATCAATAAAATTTTATCCACATAAGTAAAAATAAAAATAAAATATGCTTAAAAGGATTTATTCTTACCTTTTTACATTTAAAACAATCAGTTAACTAGTCGCTTGAACAATAATCGCTTATTTGTTGTTCTGTATCGCTGTGCTTGTCAACATAGTTATCCACAAAATCGTTGCTAAAATAGGACTAATTAGTGGGTTCTGCTAGAGTCAGCACTGTGATTGTGGCATCCTTACCTCTATCTATCGAATACTCGTAAAATTATCATGACAAATCCTGCCTTATCGCCACTTATTTTAGTGGATGGTTCTTCTTATTTATTTCGTGCTTATCACGTACCTTATTTGCAAGCATTATCAACCAAAGATGGTCAACCTACGGGGGCTATTACGGGTGTACTGAACATGCTGAAAAGTCTGAAAAAGGACTATCCTAATGGTAATATTGTGGTGATTTTTGATGCTAAAGGAAAAACCTTTAGAAATGATATGTACCCAGAATATAAAGCGAATCGTCCGCCGATGCCGGATGATCTTCGTACACAAATAGCACCACTACATCAAATTGTTGCAGCGATGGGATTACCTTTATTGGTTATTGAAGGAGTTGAGGCAGATGATGTTATTGGTACGTTAGCTGATCAAGCGACGAAGGCAGGCATTGATACCGTGATTTCAACTGGCGATAAAGATATGGCGCAGTTGGTTAACAAGCATGTCACGCTCTTTAATACCATGACAGATGTAAAAATGGATGAAGCAGGCGTTGTTGAAAAATTTGGTGTTCGTCCTGATCAAATTATCGATTACTTAGCCTTAATGGGCGATAAAGTGGATAACATCCCAGGGGTAAATAAATGCGGCCCGAAAACTGCTGTTAAATGGTTGCTTGAGCATGAAAACATTAATAATGTCATTGCTAATGCAGATAACGTGAAGGGTAAAATTGGTGAGCATTTACGCGCCGCTTTAGATTTTTTACCGCTTTCTTATGAGTTAGCTACCATAAAATTGGATGTCGAACTTGAACAAAGCGCTGAACAGTTACAGCCTATTGAACCGGATGTTGAGCAGCTAACCGAGCTTTATGGCAAATATGAATTACGCCGTTTATTGGCCGATTTACAAAAAGGGACCACAAAAAACACAAGCAAAGACGAAGCAGTTACTGATCATGAAGCCGTTGATGATGAAGTGAGTGCTGAAGACATTGAAACGGATTATCAAATAATATTAACAAAACAAGATTTCAATACTTGGTTGGAAAAGCTAAAGACTGCCGAATTGTTTGCCTTTGATACCGAAACCACCAGTGTTGATTATATGAAAGCTGAATTAGTTGGTTTGTCATTTAGTATTGAAGTTGGTAAAGCTGCCTATGTACCAGTAGCTCATGATTATGAAGATGCACCTGAGCAACTTGACCGTGATTGGGTCTTAGCACAATTAAAGCCATTACTTGAAGATAAAGCGCAAGCTAAAGTTGGGCAAAATCTGAAATATGACGCCAATGTATTAAGTCATTATAATATTGAAATGCAAGGTATTACATTTGATACCATGATTGAGTCTTATTGTTTAAACAGTGTGGCAACTCGTCATAATATGGATGCACTAGCAACAAAATATCTGGGCTATAAAACGGTACATTTTGAGGATATTGCCGGTAAAGGAAAGAAGCAATTAACCTTTAATCAAATAGATTTGGAAAAAGCAGGGCATTACGCCGCTGAAGATGCAGACATTACTTTGCGCTTGCACCAAGCTATATTCTCAAAATTAGAAAGTCATAAAGATCAGTTGTCAGTGTTTAACGATATTGAAATGCCGCTATTACCTGTGCTTGCACGTATGGAGCAGCATGGGGTATTAATTGATAGTGATTTGCTAAATGAGCAAAGCCACTCTATTGGTATGCGTTTGCAAGAATTAGAAATTGAAGCGCATAATTTAGCAGGTCAAAGCTTTAACTTAGCATCGCCTAAGCAGCTACAAAAAATATTGTTTGAAGATTTAAAAATTCCAGTGTTGAAGAAAACGCCTAAAGGCGCACCGTCAACGGCGGAAGAAGTATTGCAAGAACTTGCTCTTGATTACCCTTTGCCTAAAGTGATTTTAGAAAACCGTGGTTTAAGCAAACTTAAATCAACCTATACTGATAAGTTACCGTTAATGGTTGCTGAACAAAGTGAGCGTGTGCATACCTCTTATCATCAAGCGGTTACGGCAACTGGACGTTTGTCTTCAACCGATCCAAATTTGCAAAATATACCAATTCGAAGTGAAGAAGGGCGAAAAATACGTCTAGCGTTTATTGCGCCAAACGAACATAAAATTGTTGCGATTGATTATTCACAAATTGAATTGCGCATTATGGCGCATTTATCCGATGATCCAGGTTTGGTTGCCGCTTTTTCTGAAGGACGAGATGTGCATCAAGCGACAGCGGCAGAAATTTTTGAAGTCGATTTAGTGGATGTAACAAGTGATCAACGTCGCAGTGCTAAAGCGGTTAACTTTGGCTTGATTTATGGCATGTCAGCGTTTGGCTTAGCCAAACAATTAGATGTACCTAGACATCGCGCACAAGAGTATATGGATAAGTATTTTGAACGTTATCCTAATGTAATGCAGTATATGGAAGATACTCGCCAGCAAGCGTCTGAACAGGGTTATGTTGAAACACTCTTTGGCCGTCGTTTATATTTGCCGGATATAAAAGCTAAAAATGCTATGCGTAGAAAAGGCGCAGAGCGTGCTGCGATTAATGCGCCGATGCAAGGAACCGCTGCCGATATTATTAAAAAGGCCATGTTAGCGGTTGATACATGGATTATTGAGCAAAATGACTCCCGTATTAAAATGACCATGCAAGTGCACGATGAATTAATATTTGAAATTCATCAAAATATCGTTGAAGAAACCACCGCTAAGTTAGTTGAAATAATGAATAATGCTGTTGAGTTGAAAGTACCCTTGATTGCAGAAGCAGGGATTGGTGATAATTGGGAACAAGCGCATTAATTCAGTTGCTATAACGAACGTTTCTATTGAATTGATTAAGATTATTCATTAAAAATGAAATTTTAATCACTTGAATACGTTCTATAATAATACACAGCGAAGCTATCCTTTTTCCTTGTGTGTATTCCAATTCTTGGGCTCTCTCTAGAGCCCTTTTTTTTATGCACGAAAGGATAATCAGATTTTTTATTCCAGACAAAATCCAAGTAGTTGCATCCATACAATTAGTCCAGTACTAAAGTAGTAGTTGGCGTAATGTCAGTGCATCGTCGGTATTATTCACTTGAGCAAGTAGCAACTCAGCGGTAGCTAACGCATCGTTAAGCGCATTATGGGCGAAGTGATTAGGTAATCCATACTGTTGACGTAATGCAGGTAATCGTAGTTCGGATGGGTCATAAGCAACATCTCGTTTATCTCGCTGACGCTTTGCAACCATTAAGGTATCAATTATCGGAAATGGTGGTGATATACCATACAACTCTATGCATGCTTGTTTTAGGAACTGCCGTTCTATACGAGCAAAATGAACCAACATAACTTTACCTGCTAAAGCATCTAGTAAGTGTTCAACTACTTCTTTAAGAGGTGCACCTTGTTCTTTTTGTTGATCGGTTATTTGATGAATAATGACATTCTCAGCTTGCAGTGCCGTTTGAGTTTTAATGATTTGATGATAACTATTTTTCAGTGATATTTGCTGATGATTTAATTCAACAAAGCCGACACTGAGCAACTTATCATTTACAGCATGTAAACCTGTGGTTTCAAAATCTACAGCCAAGATATCAATATCAGAAAAAGGTGTATTGGGATCAGGAAAAGGCACGGATAAAAAATTTTTTAAAGCACCTTTCGGTGCGTGAACAAAAGCCCGTTTTCGTTGCGCTTCATAGCCAGATAACCAATATAATAAGGGATGATCACTAATCATACTTTTTCCTTAAACTGTAGATTGTCGGCTATCTTGCAGCGCTTTGATCACTTTAAAAGCATCTTTTAAATGTTCGCGCTCTAGTTTGGATAGCTCTTTTGGCGATAAATAGTTGTTTGACTGTTTATTTTTTTGCAGTAGCTCTGATTGGTGTGACATACGTAACATAGTTAAAAATTCATAAGCATCAATTAAATTGGCGGCTGATTCCTTGGAGATTGATGGAGTGCCGGCCACTTTTTGTAAGCGTTCTATGGTATTTACCGCAGCAATGCCTTCAGCTAATGCATATATTCTGGCTAGGTCAACAATTGGTGCAATACCATTGTGTTTTAAATCTAAACTGGCTTTGTGGTCACCGTCAGAAATTAAAACAAAGTCTCTGAAAAAACCTAGTGGAGGTCTTAACATCAGAGCATTACGCGATAAATGAGCTAAAAATAAAGTACTACTTTTAGTTTTTGATAATAAACGTATGCGCACTTCTTCAAGCAATGACTCATCACCATGCACGGTGGTTAAATCAAAAAAAACACTGCTATTTAATAAGGCTTGAGGGCTTGGTGTATCGACCCATTGTTTAAAATATTGATGCCAACCTTGTTGAGTTTGTCGCCATTGAGTATTGGTTGCCATAATATCGCCAGGGCAATAGATAAAACCACAAACCGATAACCCATCGCTTACGAAGCGCGCTAAATTTGCAAACCAAGGTTGATGCTCAGCTTGCAAATCATCAGAAATAATCAAAGCATTATCTTGATCCGAATGGGCGAGTTGCTCTTGACGCGCTTGTGATCCACAAGCTAACCAAGCAAAGGGAACAGGCGCTTTTCCATACACTTTTTCTGCCATTTCAATTAAGCGAATGGTAAACGCCATGGTGATCGCGCTAATACTTTTACCAACATGATCTGCACTCGTGCCAAGCTTGGTCATTCTGATTTGTAACTTAGGTAATAATTTGCTGATACGAATTAAATCATCAATGGTGCTGGCTTTATGAATAATACTGGTGATGTTAACCGCGTTATGCCCTTCATTATTCATTAAATCTGTGATGGTGACCATGGCAACTAATTCGTTATATTGCCCTGATTTTCCATATCCAGTGATCGGCAAATGATGGATACGTTTGCTAGTCATAAGCATTAGCGCATCATATGCACTGCTTTTTTCTGGCAGTGTTGCCATATTGGTGGTCATTATTTCGCTAACCGGAGCACTAAAACTTAGCCCTTGGGCAACACAACGTCGACGGATGTCTTTGTCGGTTACTATGCCAACGGGTTCTACTGTATCTTGATTTTTATACACAACTACTAAACAGGAAAAACCAAGTGTAGTCATTTCAATAGCGGCCTGCTGAATACTCTGTTGGCGATCAATAGTGGCAACTGGCTTATGATAAAACTGACTAATGGGGCTATTAATCAATGAAGAATTGATGATCGCTTCATCACTTACTTTGCTCATTTTTGTTTTTAAACGTTGCGCTGCCGTTTGCATAAAAAAAGCATCAATTTGCCCATAGTCAGCGGTGATTTCAATTAATGTCTGATAATCGAGGCTATATAAAAGTGTATCTTCTTCAGTATTTACATTTATCTCAGAACGTTGGGCTGGGCGACAAAAAACGCTACAAATTTCCCCTTCACTATATTTACCGACTAATTGATTATTTTTGTCGGTATAAACCAGAGCGCCTTTACGTAATATATAGAGCTGAGCTTGTTGATAACCTTTAGGAGGAAGTGGTTGTTCAGCGCGGATATAACAGATGCTGACTTCTCTAACAATCTGGGTAATGAGTGAACTAGGTAAACTATCAAATGGAGGGATCGCTTGAATAAAAGCGCTAATTTCGGCAAGTTCATTGTCCATATTTAATTACCTAGCAGCAAAGAAAAAATATAAATACATGCTTGTTTTTAGTGCATTTTGACCTGCTTAGTCAACCTTTAACGACCCTAACTAGACTAAAGTTTAATATCGACAGTAGAAAAAGCTTGTTAACTTGTAAGCTAGTTAGGTTTCACTATGGATTTTTATCACGGTGAACTGCTATAGATGAAAATCAATAGTAAACCTAACTGAGTTTTACATTTACAAACAGGTGAATTAATAAGCGTATAAAAAATATAACACGCTTAAATAATAACGGAGCTTATTGCTCAGTTGATAAAGTTGCTAGGAGAGAACAATGGAAGATAAACAGTCATATTGGTCAGAAAATCTGCGCCTAATATTTATATGTCTTGCCATCTGGTTCGTGGTTTCATTTGGGTTTGGTCTGCTATTCGTAGAGCAACTAAATGAATTTCGTCTAGGTGGGTACAAACTAGGGTTCTGGTTTGCACAACAAGGTTCAATTTACACATTTGTAGGTTTAATTTTCTGGTACGGTAAGAAAATGAACGACCTTGACAAAAAATATAACGTGGAGGACGCGTAATGGATGAATTAAAACTCTATACGTGGATCGCAGTTGGCGGTACCTTCGCTCTCTATTTCTTTATTGCTTGGTGGGCACGTGCTGGATCAACAAGTGAGTTTTATGCCGCTGGTGGTGGTATAACACCATTACAAAACGGTATGGCAATTGGTGCAGATTGGATGAGTGCAGCATCATTCATTTCAATGGCGGGCTTAATTGCTTTCTTAGGTTATGGCGGCTCTGTTTTCCTTATGGGTTGGACCGGTGGTTACGTTTTACTTGCGTTGTGTTTAGCACCGTATATGCGTAAACACGGTAAGTTCACCGTACCTGAGTTTATCGGTGACAGATATTATTCAAAAACTGCACGTATCGTTGCGGTTGTTTGTTTAATCATAGCGTCTTTAACTTATATCATAGGTCAAATGAAAGGTGTCGGTGTTGCATTTTCTATGTTCCTTGAAGTTGAATACGATATGGGTCTATACATTGGTATGGCGGTAGTATTTGTTTATGCAACGTTAGGTGGCATGAAGGGGATTACTTATACACAAATCGCACAATATTGTGTACTGATCACCGCATACACCATTCCAGCGGTATTTATCTCATTACAGTTAACAGGTAACCCAATTCCACAACTAGGTTTAGGTTCAACGTTAGCTGATGGTAGTGGCGTATATTTATTAGATAAACTTGACCAAGTAGTAGCCGAGTTAGGTTTCAAAGAATATACGACCTCGACCTTAGGTGATGTTGAGATGTTTGCTTATACCTTATCACTTATGATTGGTACGGCAGGTTTGCCTCACGTAATCATGCGCTTCTTCACTGTGCCTTCAGTGAAAGCAGCACGTCAATCAGCAGGTTATGCGTTAGTTTTCATCGCATTGTTATACACAGTTGCTCCGGCAGTTGGCGCAATGGCTCGTTTAAACTTAATGAATACGATTGAACCAGCAGCTGGGCAAAATCTTGAATATGCTGAGCGCCCTCAATGGTTTAAAGACTGGGAAAGAACAGGTCTATTAGCATTTGAAGATAAAAATGGTGACGGTAAAATCAAATATACTGCAGACAAAGCCACAAATGAAATGGTGAAAGTTGACCGTGACATTATGGTACTGGCTAACCCTGCTATTGCTAACTTACCTAACTGGGTTATTGCACTTGTAGCAGCCGGTGGTCTTGCTGCCGCATTATCAACCGCAGCAGGTTTATTGCTGGCAATATCCTCCGCCATTTCCCATGACTTAATGAAAGGTGTATTAGTACCAGATATGGATGAAAAGACCGAGTTAAGGGCTAGTCGTATCGTAATGACTATATCTGTTTGTGTTGCTGGTTATCTTGGTTTAAATCCGCCTGGCTTTGCCGCAGGGACGGTGGCGTTAGCGTTTGGTTTAGCTGCATCATCTATATTCCCTGCATTAATGATGGGTATCTTCTCTAAGAAAATGAGCAGTAAAGCAGCAATTTCAGGTATGTGTTCTGGTATTGGTGTAACAATGTTATACGTATTCCAACACAAAGGTATTATGTTTATTCCAGGAACTTCATTCCTAGGTGGCATGGAACCTAACTGGTTCTTCGGAATCTCACCAAATGCATTTGGTTCTGTAGGTGCGTTTGTTAACTTTGCAGTAGCATTTATTGTATTGAGAGCAACGGGCCCAGCACCAAGCCATATTCAAAATTTGGTAACGAACTTCCGCACACCTCATGGTGAAGTTGCGGGTGCTCATAGCCACTAATTGAATTTATTAAAATGTTATTGAATTAATAGTAAAAAGCTCCACTTCAGTTGAATTGGAGCTTTTGTTTTTAAATAAATACTAGCGAAACAAAAAATATTTAGCACGACAGGACAACTATGAATAAACACACTAAAATAGCCATTCTCGTAGCACCAATCCTTACTATTTTAGGCTTTGCCTTAGCTGACTTATGGGAAGAGAGTGAAGCACAAAAAGCACGCGCGTTTGAATTGGTGCCTTTTGGTCATTGTGATGTTAATAATCAAAAGTGTGTATTAAAGTCTGGTGAGTTTGAAGTAAATGTTATGCACGACAATGGCGTTACTACCGTGAACTCAACCTATCCACTTGATACGGCCACTTTATTTTTAGTAAACAAACAGAATCAGGCAACACCATATCCTCTTGGTATGAAAGATAGTCCTTACTATTGGAAGCGGGAAACTCCACTAACAAGTTTGGTTGCTAAAAAAGGAGCAAGTTATAAGCTACGTTTGATTCTTGAAATTAAAGGTGGCAAGTATTTCGCTGAGTTTTACACGCAAACAACTAAATAGTAAGATGGAATTTATAATGATTTTTATTATTAATGAAGTTGCTCTTTAATATATCTAGGCGGTTTCTGATCATAAGGCTATTTAATGGTTTCGGACATATCTACTGATTTTTATGATGCTATGTTTGGTAGCTTAGATAGTAATCATGGGATGAATTTACTAGAGCGAAATACTTTAACCGATGTAAGAAAAATCATAGCTAGCCCTGATGCATTGAGTCAACATTTACCTAACTTGCCAGCGATGCTCATTCGTTTATTAGATGCACTTAATGATCCTCATGCTGATGTGTTTACTTTTGTTGATATTATTGAGAAAGACCCATCCTTTGCTGCTGAAGTGTTAAAAATGGCGAATACAGCAAAATATAACCGTACTGATAAAGAAATATTATTTTTACGACGTGCTACATCTTTTCTAGGCTTAAATGGCTTAATGAAAATAGCAACGACTCTATTGATGGCTGAGGTTATCCCCTGTAATCCTATCTATTATAAATTGTACGGTAGACCGATTTGGACACATTCCGTGCAATGTGCAAATTTATGTGAATGGTTAGCGAATCAAAGTGATGAAAGTCAGTCGGATGCCTATTTTTTAGGTTTGATCCATGATCTGGGTAAAATTATTATTTTTAATTGTCAATCTGGAGCTTTAGGAGAATCTGTAAATTCTTTTACACCTAGCTCTAAAGAATACAAAGTATTGATGACTGAAATGTCGAGCGAAATGACTTATTTTATTGCCAAAAAATGGAAGCTGCCCACATTGTATGTTGAAGCATTAGCACAACAATGTACTGAGCAACATACTCCTTTGGCTAAAATTTTGTATCAAGCTGATAAATTATCTGAACGATATAATTTGATGAGCAGAGGTCACACAACAGAAAATGATGTTGAAGATCTACTAGAGCAGTTCTCTATTGATAAAGAGTTTTGGCTCGAGTTTATTGATATGGCAGCCCAAGTAGAAGCTGATATAGACTAATTATCTTGCACATCGTCATACAGTTTTATATGAAAACCATAATAAACAGGCCGGATGTTTAACAAGATGAGCAAAGCAATCTGTAACTCATGAGCGAAATAAGAGATTTTATATGTTTCCTAATTGGCAGTTAGCCATAATCAGTATTGGCTATATCGGTCTACTTTTTTTAATTGCCTATTTAGGTGATAAATACCGTCATCGAATTGTTAAGCAAAGCCAAGCGATTATCTATGCTTTAACACTCGGCGTTTATTGTACCTCATGGAGTTTTTTAGGTACTACCGGACAAGCGGCGAGCAATTTTCTTTCCCATATTCCTATTTATTTAGGGCCTATATTACTCTTCCTTTTTGCTTGGCCATTTATTCAACGCATTATACGGGTTAGTTTAAAGCTTAACTTAACTTCAATGGCTGATTTATTGGCGGCGCGTTTTGGCAAATCTCATAACTTAGCTATTATTGTCACCTTGGTCGCCTTAGTTGGCACCATGCCTTATATCGCACTGCAGCTAAAAGCGATTGTTTATTCCTTTCAGCAATTACAGGCAGATCAAACGTTAGTGACTTGGCGTTTTGGTTTGATTGTTAGCATTGTATTGGCAGTCTTTACTGTTGTTTTTGGTATTCGAAATATTGATGTCACTGAGCGTCATCCAGGGGTGATGCTGGCGATTGCATTTGAGTCTTTGGTAAAATTGATTGCCTTTTTAGCGGTTGGTATTTTTGCGACATTTTTCTTATTTGATTCACCTGCAACATTATGGCGAGAATCAGGCGCTAATATTCAGCTTTATCAACAGTTGAATATGCCTAATTTGATGTCGATGGTGGCGATGCTAGTGGTTGTTATGGCAGCTTTTTTGTCTTTGCCTCGACAGTTTCAAGTGATGGTGGTTGAGCTTAAAGACCAAAAAGATACTTGGCTTAGTCGACGTGTTTTCCCAATGTATTTATTAGTTTTTGCCGTTTTTGCAGCACCGTTAGGGTTAGCTGGACAAATGCTGTTAGGCGATACCGTGCCTGCTGACGCGTATGTTTTACACTTACCCGCATATAAACAACAGGGATGGTTAACCTTGATTGCCTTTTTAGGGGCGATTTCGGCGGCAAGTTCTATGGTGGTCATTTCTGCAATAGCGTTAAGTACTATGCTCAGTAATGAAATTGTTTTTCCATTTTTGTTTCGTTCGAATAAAGCTAATCATAGTGATTATGATAATTTTCGCTTACGTTTGCTAAACATTCGTAAGTTCTTAGTATTTTTAGTTATTTTCCTAGGCTACGGTGTGTTTTTAATGGCATCGCCAGATACTTTGAGTTCGTTAGGTGAAATTGCTTTTGGTGCTTTTGCTCAACTGACTCCTGCATTGATTGCTGCATTTTATTGGCGAAGAGCGAGCTTAACTGGTGTATATGGTGGTATTTTAGTTGGCTTTATGATGTGGCTAATGCTGAATTTCTTGCCACAGTTTGGTTTGTATGAACAGCCGTTTAATGATGGTTTTATTCCAGCGAATACCCTTTCTAGTTTGTTGAGCTTAACTGCGAATGTTTTTGTGATGTGGGCGTTGTCACAGATCAGTCGTCAAAGTGTACAAGAACGAGTGCAGGCGTCGATATTTCTAGAGTGGAAGGTACCTAAATTATTAACTACCCAAAAAAATCGCCAGCTTGATCTACGTGATTTAGAATTGCTGGTTTCTCGTTTTGTTGGTGAAGAAAAAGCTAACGAAAGCTTTGCTAAGTTTCAGAAAAAAACCATTAAAAAAGACTTTGGCAATGCTGCTTATAATGAGTTATTACTGCAACATATTGAAAATACGTTAGCCAGTGTAATGGGAGCTTCTTCTGCTCGGTTGGTATTATCATCGGCAATCGATGGTCGTGATATTGCTATCGATGAAATTGCCGTTTTAGTGGAAGAGGCGTCTAGTCAGCGACAACAATTTAGTGAAAATTTACTGCAAAGTGCGATAGAAAATGCCAGTGAAGGTATTTCGATTGTTGATCATGACCTTAAACTTGTTGCGTGGAATAAAAAGTATATTGATACGTTCCATTACCCTAAAGAATTAATCTATAAAGGTTGCCCGATTGAAACTTTGATCCGTTTTAATGTCGCTCGAGGTCTTTGCGGCGCTGGTAATATTGAACAACAAGTGAATAAGCGGTTGGAGTTCTTACGCAGTGGTAGCCCGCACAGCTCTGAGCGACAGCATGAAAATGGTCAAGTGATCCGTATAGAAGGTAATCCTTTACCTGGTGGTGGTTTTGTAATGCTGTTTTCAGATATTACTGCTTATCGCCAAGCTGAACAGGTGTTAAAAGCGACAAATGTTGATTTGGAAGCAATTATTCAAGAACGTACACAAAAGCTAGAACAAACGAATGAAGCGTTAAAGGCTGCTCGTGAAAAGGCAGAACAAGCGCATATTAAAAAGAGTTTATATTTAAAGGCCTGTAGCCATGATTTAATGCAGCCGCTAGAAGCTGCGCGTTTATTTACCTCGGCACTATCAGGACAAAATAACCTTAATGAAGCGCAAAAACGTCAACTAGATAACATTGATCATTCGTTGAAAGTGGCTAACGATTTGTTATCAGACTTAGGAGAAATTGCTCGCATTGAAAGTGGTAATATTAAACCTCATTTCGAAGCCATTGAACTCAAAGCATTATTTGATGATTTAGCACAAGAATTTTCGGCATCAGCGATTGAGCAAAATATTGAATTTAGGTTTGTTACCACCACAATCTGGGTACATTCAGATCGGCATTTATTACGTCGTATTTTGCAAAACTTAATTGGTAATGCCTTTCGTTATGCAAGTCCAGGGAAGGTTCTACTGGGCGCTCGTGCAGTTAATGAAAGTGTCAATATACAAATATTAGATAATGGCCCGGGCATTCCTGCCGATAAACAAACCTTAGTTTTTGAGCAATTCACCCAGTTAAATACGCCACAAAATGGCTCAGGCCGAGGGTTAGGCTTAGGTCTAAATATCACTCAAAGTTTAACGCAGCTATTGGATCATCCTCTGAGCTTAAAGTCTAAAGATCAACAAGGGTGTAAATTCACCATAAAATTACAAAAAGCACAACCGAGATTAAAGCCACAGATAGAAACACCGGTAGCCACAATAGGGTTTAGTGGTATTACGGTGATGTGTATTGATAATGACCCTGATGTGCTTAGTGGCATGGTTGAGCTATTGAGCATGTGGCAATGTAATGTGCTTGCTGCAGAATCATTTGAGCAGGCTAAGCAGGTATTTTCAGAAGAGTTAAATGAAATTGCAATATTGTTAGTGGATTATCAACTTGATAATGACCATGATGGCTTGACGTTAATTGCCGAGTTGCGAACTCAGTGCAGTCGTTATTTACCTGCCATTTTGATTACTGCAACTACAGAACATGACATTGTGCAAAAAACTCAAGCCGCCGATGTTGGTTATATGAAAAAGTTGGTCAAGCCAGCATCTTTAAGAGCGTTGATGAGTGCGATGCTGGCGAAAAAATTACAAGATAACTATTTATAGCTAATTCTTTGTAATTACTTGCTTGCACTGTAATTTCTTTTGCTGTCGTAAATAAAACAGTTATTAAAAACTAATATCTGTTAAATCAAGTTGCCCGATAGCAATTACCGCTTGGGTTCTATTTCTGACATCTAGTTTACGAAAAATTGCGGTGGCATGTGCTTTAATGGTGGCTTCAGACACATTCAAATCATAGGCGATTTGTTTGTTTAGCATGCCTTGAGCAAACATCATTAAAATTTTGTATTGCTGTTGGGTTAAGCTTGCGACACGTTCTGCAATGTCAATATGTTGGGCATTTTCAGCATTTTTCTGAAATTGCTCAGGTACCCAAATATTGCCAATAAGCACTTGCTGAATAGCAGCTAGAATAGCACTAACTGGCGTTGATTTAGGTACAAAACCCGCTGCACCATATTCCATCGCTTGAGCAATCGTTTCTTGATCTTCATGGGCTGAAACAACGACAACAGGAATTTGCGGGTAATGATTACGGACATGGATAAGCGTATTAAAACCATGAGCACCAGGAATGTTTAAATCTAGTAGCAATAGGTCAGCATCTTGATGTGCGATGAGCTGTTGTTCTAATTCGGTAATGGTTTGTGCTTCTACCCATTGTGTTTTGGTTAGCTGAATTTTTAAAGTGTCTAACAATGCTTGCCTAAACAAAGGGTGATCATCAGCTATTATAATTTTTTCTGGCTGGATCATAAAATTATCCTAAAGTTGTCCCACTACGAGTATATCGATAAAAAAAGAAAAAGTTTATCAGACCAAAGTCTAATGAACTCTTTATTGATTTAGATAAAATATTTTAGGTTATTTTTTTGGAATGTTTGCTAATACGGCAACTAATAACTGCCAGTACTGCTCAACCGTCTTAATCTCAATTTTTTCATCAGGCGAGTGAGGGAATTTAATTGTTGGCCCAAATGACACCATATCCCAATGGGGGTAGGCGGTTTTAAATAGTCCGCACTCTAAACCTGCATGAATCACCATGATTTCAGGGATTTTATCAAATAGCTGTTGATAAGTGTCACGTACAGTCGCCATGATCGCTGAACTTGTGTCTGGCTTCCAGCCAGGATAAGCACCTGAAAATTCGAGTTTCGCGCCAGCTAAAGTGAATACTGATTGCACCATGCCCTGTGTTTCTAGGCGACCGTCATCATGTAAACTTCGGATCAAGGTCATGGCGGTTAATTTTGTCCCGCGAGTGCGAATAACACCAAGGTTAAGTGATGACTCAACAATACCTTCAATATCATCGCTCATTCGGATAACACCATTAGGACAAGCATTTAGTGCATGCAAAATGCTCGCTTGGCTTGATGTTGTCCAACATTGGTCAAAATCTTCTGGCGCAATAAGTAACATTTCTATGTCAGTTTCAATTGATTTCAAATTGCCTTGAATGGTTGATAAATATTGCGTTAACGCCGCTTTTAGTGGCTCTACTTGGTCATTAGCAACAACAAAACTGGCATCGGCTTCTCTAGGAATTGCATTGCGTAAACTACCACCGTTAAGTTCAGTTAACTGAATGCCAAACTCTTCAGTTGCCGTTAATAAAAAGCGGATTAATAATTTACAGGCATTGGCACGACCGGTATGTATATCAACACCTGAATGTCCGCCTTTTAAACCAGAAAGGGATAAATTAAAGGCTTGGTAGTTTTCTTGTACGGCTTCAAATTCAAGCGTAAAAGTTGCAGTGCCATCAATGCCACCAGCACAACCCATGTAAACTTCACCTTCTTGTTCAGAGTCGGTGTTAATTAATATTTCACCTTTAAGCCACTCAGCTTGCAATCCAAAGGCGCCAGTCATGCCAGCTTCTTCGTCGATAGTGATTAACACTTCAAGTGGACCATGAGGGATGTCGTTACTAGCAAGTACCGCTAATGCTGAGGCTAAACCTACGCCATTATCTGCACCTAAAGTGGTATCTTGTGCAGTAACCCAATCACCATCTTCTTCGCTAACAATATATGGTTTGATAGGATCGGTTAAAAAGTCATGGTCAGTGTCAGCATTCTTCTGTGGCACCATATCCATATGAGCCTGCAAAATAACGCCTTTACGATCTTCCATGCCTTGAGTCGCTGGCTTAGAAATCAGTAAATTACCAACAGCATCTTCTTTGACATCTAAGCTTAAATCTTTCGCCCAAGATTGGATCCATAACGATATTTTTTGTTCGTGTTTTGAAGGGTGCGGAATACTACAAATATTTTCAAATAATTGCCAAAGACTGCTTGGTTTTAAGTGCGATAGGGTGCTCACGTTAGATCCTTAAATTGATAGTGACGGCTCATTTTATTCATTGAGTCGTTAATTTAATAATTATGTTTATTTTAAGATGCTATTTACTGGCCATTAAAAATTGCCATTGTTCATTAAAGTCATCACTGGGCTTTTTCTCAAAGCTTGAACGAACATATTGGCTGATTTTACCTTCGGCAAATGAGACTAATATATTGGCGAGTGCTTGTTCGTTAATCGAGTAGCCTTTTCCTTCTCGAAGCTTTCTTTCGCGTATCACTTGTTTGAATTGTGATTCAAGTTTCTCAAAAAATTGATTTACCCGTGCTCTTAATCGTTCATTTTCGCCCATCAGCGCATCGCCAGATAAAATTCTACACATACCAGGATTACGTTCAGCAAATATTAGTAATACGTGTAAAATGTGATGGCAGCGCACTAAAGATTCTTTGTGATCAGATAGAATTAAGTTGATACGAGAAAAAATAGATTCTTCAATAAAATCAATTAAACCTTCAAACATGCGTGCTTTTGATGGAAAGTGGCGATATAGCGCCGCTTCTGAAACACCCACTTCAGCAGCAAGTTTTGCCGTAGTAATACGCTGCCCTGGGCTGGTTTGTAACATCAAGGCCAAACATTCTAAAATTTGCTGTTTGCGATTAGGCTTTTTATCATTTTTTGAGTTATTCGCCATAAAATGTAGTCTCGTTTTTTGGGTCTATTGACCTTGTTATTTTTGTTGGAGTCATTGTACTTAGTTGCTGAAATATATCAAATAGAAGATAAGTGATTACTCACTCTCTGTTTTGAATATTAAATTAAGTATTGCTTTGAAAATTTGATTGGATGATCTCAACCAATTGTTTAGCTAAGTTGACTTTGCTGGTTAACGGTAATTCCGTAGCTTGTGTTAGGCTAAATACTGTTAAGGCATTGTCATTGCTATTAAACCCTTGTCCTGTAACAGCAACATTATTTGCGGCAATTAAGTCTAACTTTTTACTTTTTAATTTACCTAATGCGTATTTTTCTATTTCTTGGGTTTCAGCAGCAAAACCAACGGTAAAAGGTTTTTTATCGAGAGCCGCAACGTCGGCGACGATATCAGGATTTTTAACTAGTTGAATTTGCATGTCATCATCGTCAACTGACTTCTTAATTTTTTGTTCTGCTATTTGTGCTGCGCGATAATCTGCCACGGCAGCACAGGCAACAAATATATCGGCGTGAGGTGCTAAAGCTAATGCATGTTGATGCATTTCTTGTGCACTATTTATCTTGATAATTTCAATATCACTGGGCACAAGTAAATTTACTGGACCAGAAATGATGGTCACTTTTGCTCCAGCATTTTTTGCTGCTTGAGCAATGGAATAACCCATTTTTCCTGAGCTATGGTTAGATATATATCGTACAGGGTCAATGGCTTCACGAGTAGGACCCGCAGTTATGACCCAATGTTGACCGGTTAACGTTTGTTTTTGATAGTGCTGGCAGGTTAGCTCAACTAATTCATTTACTTCTACCATACGACCAAAACCGATATCTCCACAGGCTTGCTCACCTTGCCCTGGTCCCCAGATATGAAGCCCTCGTTCTTGTAGACGATTAATATTCTCTTGGGTAACGGCTGCATGCCACATTTGTTGATTCATTGCTGGTGCAAGGGCTATCGGAGCCGATGTTGCTAAGCAAATGGTAGAGAGTAGATCGTTGGCTAAACCTATGGCTAAATTTGCGATGGTATTAGCCGTTGTTGGAGCGATTAATATCAAATCAGCCCATTTTGCTAATTCAATATGGCCCATGGCAAGTTCAGCTTGTGTATCCAATAAACTATCAGCAATACCATTGGCAGAAACAGCTTGTAAGGTAAGTGGCGTAACAAAGGCTTTGGCACTTTCGGTCATCACAATACGTACATCAGCGCCATGATCTTTTAAACGCCGTACTAACTCAGGTGTTTTATAGGCGGCAATACCACCAGTAATACCTAAAACAATGTTTTTTCCCTGAAGAATTTGCATAACCTGCTAGTCTTATTGATGTTTAGTGAGCGTAAGATAACATTAAAAACTATTAATTTGAATGGATACCAGACAAGGAAGTAAGGATGCTAAAGGATTGGCCAATAGATGAAAGACCTCGAGAAAAGTTACTTAATCAAGGTGCCGATAGTTTAAGTGATGCCGAGTTACTTGCTATTTTTTTAAGAACCGGCGTTAAAGGCTGTCATGTTGTTGATTTAGCTCGGCAGTTAATCAATGATTTTGGCAGTATCTCTGCTATTTATCGCGCCACAGCTGCTGAATTCTGCCAAAGAAAAGGCCTAGGTATTGCCAAGTATGTACAATTACAAGCTTGTTTAGCGATGACTAAACGCTATTTAGCCGAAGAATTGCAACAAGGGGTAGGGTTAACTTCTTCGCAGCAAAGTAAAGATTATTTGATCGCTGAATTGCGTAATGAAAGTAGAGAAGTATTCGGGGTATTATTTTTAGATAATCAACATCAGGTTATTGCTTTTGAGCGATTGTTTAATGGCACATTAAATTCAGCAGCGGTATACCCTCGAATTGTGCTTGAACGAGTGATTAAACAACAAGCGGCAGCGGTTATTCTTGCACATAACCACCCCTCAGGCGTTGCTGAAGCAAGTCAGGCGGACAAACATATTACCCAGCAATTACAGCAAACGTTAGCATTAATTGATGTACGTGTTTTGGACCATATGATTATTGCCGGCCATCAATGTTACTCATTTTCTGAACAAGGTTTGTTGTAATATATTCCATTGAAAGAGTTAAGATACGTAAAAAAGTTGCAACTGTGCTTAATGCCAGTTAGTTTTACTATATCAGAGAGTATTAGAAGGATTGACTGATGGTAGAAGATAACCAAAATAATGATGAACGACGTTTAGCTTTTCGACTAGATATGGAAAAAGAAATTGTTGATCTGGTTTGGCAAAATGAAGCTGGAGTTGAGCAAAGTAAAAAAATTATGTGCTTAGACTTCTCTAAAAGAGGTTTGAAGTTAGATTGTGATATCGCAATTCCTTTGCAAACACCAGTAACGGTTGTCTTTAAATCAGCAGATCCTCAAAGCCAAAAATTGATGGGGCGAGTTATTCGTTGCATTAAACAAGATAATGGTTGGTTTGAATTAGCCCTGCAATTGGATTAAACAATTACTAGTAAGTTTAAAATTTGAACTATACTTAAAGGTCTTTGAGTAAAAACCGATATAAACAACCTAAGCAGTAGTAGAAGGAATTGGCAATATGATGATATTAGTTGGTGGGGAAAAGGGTGGTAGTGGCAAAAGTTGCTTAGCTCAAAACTTAGCAGTATTTTTTGCACGGGATAAAAAAGCTATCGTCTTAATGGTTGATTGTGACCCACAACGTACCACATCGGATTGGATCCAAGCGAGAAATAGTGACCCTTCGTTACCTGCAATCAATTGCATTCAACTTTATGGCAAAATTCGTAATGATTTGTTGAGCTTAAAACAGCATTATGATTACGTAATTGTTGATTGTGGCGGACAAGATAATTTAGCGCTTCGAGCTGCAATGTCAGTAGCTGAGCATGTGATTATTCCGTTACGCCCTAAACGACGAGATTTAAAAACTGTTCCTCATATGGAAGATATGCTCAGTACCTGTAAAATGGTAAACCCTAAAATGATGGCGTCATTTGTTATCACGCAATGTCCAGCGTTACCAAATCAAGCTGGTCGAATTTTAGAAGCCAAAGAAGTTTGTAGTTCATTTGGTATTAATGTTTTAAATGCTGTCACTTATAACCGTAATGTTTATGATGATAGTGAAGAGCAAGGTTCCTCAGTATTAGAAATTGATCCTGAAGGAAAAGCGGCGATTGAAATGACTGCAATAGCAGAAGAATTATTAGCAATGAAACCGGATAATTTACATGAGTTTGTCTGATCTGAAAAAATCCAAGGATGATAAGCCTAGAAAAAGAACATTCACCGTTGATGAATTTATCGGTGATGCGGAAAACTATGCGAAGGGTTCGCCTGAAATAGTTAGCGGTGATAGAAATGAACCGTTAAGCCTTAAAGAAGCATTGATTGCTGCCAAGCAGTTTGATGTTACTAAGCGCAGTGAACGACGTAAGCCAAAAGAAGCGAAGCCTTTTCGTCATGCAACCTTTACTTTAAGTGAAGAAGCGATTGCTCAGTTACAAGAGCTAGCCGTTGATAGTAATTTAGCTAAATCTCATATTATTCGTATTTTAATCGATGAATTGTGTAATAAAGAGCAAAAAGATAAATTAAATAAATTGCTAGATTCTGAAATAGGCTAGGGTCAACAGACCTTTGTGATGACGTAATTTTGATCGCTTAGATAGTATTATCATACAAAACTAGCTGTTTTCATCTCCTCTTAGACTAATTTATCACCACTAAGTGCTTAATTTTTATTGAAATAACAAAGATTAATTACTTAGTAGTGATTAGTGCTAGATTTCACTTTTTACTTTCTCTATAATATGCCACCTTTTTCGGGATCCTGAGGCGACGGTTTTGGGGAAATTCTTAGAAAAAAACAACAGCTCGAGCTGAAATTAATTTTGGAGTGACTCAAATGTCTAAAGTTTGCCAAGTTACAGGCAAGAAACCAATGGTTGGCAACAACCGTTCACACGCAAGAAACGCGACTCGTCGTCGTTTTTTACCTAACCTTCAATCTCACCGTTTTTGGGTTGAGAGCGAAAATTGTTTCGTTAAATTACGTTTAACTCCGAAAGGAATGCGTATTATCGATAAAAAAGGCATTGATGCAGTATTAGCTGATATTCGTGCCCGCGGCGAAAAAGTTTAATAACTTTTCTAGAGGATATAATTATGCGTGATAAAATTCGTTTAGTTTCTAGTGCTGGTACAGGTCATTTTTATACTACTGATAAGAATAAAAAGACAATGCCAGAAAAAATGGAAATCAAAAAATTTGATCCAAGAGTACGTAAGCACGTAATCTACAAAGAAGCTAAAATTAAGTAATTAGTTTTAACAAATTTAAAAGCCCAGCAAATGCTGGGCTTTTTTATATCCGGATGTATGCTATCCATCGACAAGGATGGCATGAAAGTAGGGTTTATGAACAAAGGAAAAGTATTGCTGCAATGGGAAAATGGTTTTCCATCTCAAATTATTTCTTCAAATATTCCACTAGCTTAGAATTTAAAGCATGGTTAAAAACAATAAAGCTATTTTATCATCTAAACTTAAGGTGAGCCGCTCATAATATTCGTTAGTTTACCCTACTGTATACATAGGGTTTAGGGAGTTTATTATGTCGAAAATGAAATGTCTGTTATTTAGTACAATACTGCTCATTTTATGTTGTCTTTGTTTTTATGTTTTCTGGTGGCAAGCACCTAAGTCTTATGCTTTTCGGCAAGTGAAAAGCCTCGCGCCTAGTCAAAATAGCTATTTATTGAAAATAGAAAGCCATATCGCTGAGGCGATCCGTCCTGAGGAAACCTTTCAATTTCCTATTGCCATTGGCGAGCAAGGACCAAGTAAAAGCTTATATTCAGGAAATAATCAATATCCCTTTTATTGTATGACCTTAAATACTGATTTAGGCCAGCCTATCATTGATAATCAACGGGGTTATGGTGTTCCTGTTTATCAATTTATTGATAAGAAAGAAAAAATAGTTGGCTACAGTAAAGACTGCAATGCGCTAACTAAGCTCAGTTATTACCGGATCACCGATGAGCAAGTCATTGAACGGATTGATTTATCAGATTTATCAGTATTAAATCAAGGTAAACTTTTTCGCATTGAGCAAGGTACCATTAACCGTTTTATTTATACTTTGATCATGCCGATCACCGTACAAGAAATTAGTGAAAGATTGGCTAAATCCCAGTGGAATAAGCGGCTTATTTATCAATTTAATGGCGGCTCAGGTATTGGTTACCGACAAGGACGGCAGACAGCGAAAAGGGTAATGAAGCGTCAAGTCGAGCAATTACTTGATGGTTATGCGGTAATTAGCTCAAGTGGTAACCGAACGAGTTACACCTACAATATGCTATTAGCTGAAGATACTGCTCGGCGGGTGAAAAAGCAATTCACCAGTTTGTATGGTCAACCGCTTTACACAGTAGGCATTGGCGGCTCAGGTGGTGGCTTAGCACAATATCTAATTGCGCAAAATTCAACGGGTATATTGGATGGTTTGATCCCATTATATTCCTACCCCGATATGATCACCCAAACCACTTATGCACTTGACTGTGATTTATTAAATAACTACTTTACTTTTCGTGCTGATAAACGCTCTACGTGGAACGACTGGAGCCGTCGGCAATTAATTGAGGGCATGAATGCGCTTAATGATTTTCCGCAGCGTACTGCTTATTTACAGCCGGTAAATCAATTAATGGCTGGATTCGTACCTTCTTTGCCCAGTGGAAATAGTGAATGCATTAATGGTTATTTTGGCTTATCGAGCTTCATCAATAATCCGCAACAAGGCTTTATACGCAACTTTTTCCATAAAGATGTTGTTGAACAAACCAACTGGAGCTATTGGCAAGATTTAGATGACTTATTAGGGGTCGATGAAAATGGTTTTGCCTTATCAACTTGGGATAACGTCGGCGTGCAATATGGCTTGAAAGCCTTGGTTGAAAACAATATTAGTATTGAAGAATTTTTAGATATTAATCAAAAAATAGGAGGGTGGAAACCGCAAGAACAAATGCAGCAAGAATCTATTTTAACCCCTTTTGGTCGAAAAATTCCTTTATGGTTATCTTTGTGGGGTAATCAAAATATTACTGAAGTTAAAAATGAGGTCGCTGCTCGGCATCAAGGCTCGGTTGCTGCCATGAAAGCAGCGTATCGGTGGGGGCAAGTATTTATCGGTAAAGTGAGCTTACCTATTATTGATGTCCGTCATTATTTAGAGCAAGACTTAGATATGCACCATGTGTCAGCGTCTTTTTATAGTCGATTACGACTAGAGCAAGCCAATGGCCATAGCGACAACCAAGTGATTTGGTTGTCGGATAAAAAGCATAACCCTGCAGGTCAAGCATTTAAAATGATGGATAAATGGTTGTTAGCTTTAAAAAGCAACTCATTGATTGACGTAGTTTCAGCAAAGCCCGTAGAGTTAACCGATGCTTGTTTTGATGATGCAGGGGGAATAATTGCTCAAGGAAAGGAAATTTTTAATGGTGATTGGAATGATAAAAGAGCAGGCAAATGCCAACAAGTATTCCCAATGTTTAGTACCAGCCGTATTCAAGCAGGCGGTACTTGGTCGGGGGATATTTTTAAATGCCAGTTAATGCCTATTGAGCAAGCGTTTGAGCAAGAATTGTATGGCTCAATAGATATGAGGCCTTATAAAAATTTATTGGAAAAAATATTTCCGCAAGGGGTGTGTGATTATTCCAGAAGTGATCTTGGTCGACCAAAAAACATCTAGTTCCAATTGCAACAAACATAAAAAAGCTCAATGTATTTAAACATTGAGCTTTATCATTATTAAGTAATAAACGAGTTTATTTACTTGTTAAACCACGACGTTCAAGTAATGGTGCCACTTTCGGATCTTGCCCTCTAAAGCGACGATACATTATCGTTGGATCTTCAGTACCACCTGGTTCTAAAATATTCTTACGGTAAGAGTCAGCTGTTTTCTGATCGAATATACCGTTTTCTTTAAACGCTAACCAAGTATCAGCGTCATAAATGTTTGACCAAATATAACCGTAATATCCTGAAGAGTACCCACCAGAGAAGATATGAGAATAATAACCAGTACGATAACGTGGCGCAATTTCATCGATTAAACCAATTTTCTTCATCATATCAGCTTCAAAACTGTTAGCGTCTTGCAACTCAGCTGTTTGAAGTGAATGCCAGCTCATATCAAGTAATGCAGCTGCTAAGTATTCAGTAGTGCCAAAACCTTGGTTAAATTTACCAGAAGCTTGAATCTTTTCTACTAACGCTTGTGGAATAACTTCGCCAGTTTCATAGTGCTTAGCAAAATTGGCTAATACTTCAGGCTCAGTCATCCAGTTTTCCATGACTTGTGAAGGGTATTCAACGTAATCTCGTGGTAAAGCGGTACCGGTTTGAGAGCGGTAATATCCGTCAGATAATAAGCCTTGAATAGCATGACCAAACTCATGGAATAAAGTAGATGCTTGATCAAAGGTTAATAACGTTGGCTTATCGCCAACAGGGCGAGGGTAGTTTAGTACGTTGTAAATGATTGGAGTAACGTCTTCACCATTCATGCGATGTTGTTTACGGAAACTGCTCATCCAAGCACCGCCACGTTTACTTTCACGCACATAATGATCGGTCATATAAATACCAACAAATGAACCATCTTTGTCAGTTACTTCAAAAGTACGTACATCGTCATGGTACTTAGGTAAATCATTACGTTCTTTGAAGGTAACACCCCAAAGCTTTTCAGCGGTAAAGAAAATGCCTTGTAGCGTTGACTCTAAAGAAAAGTACGGTTTGGTTTGTGAAGCATCAATGTCATAACGTGCTTTACGAATTTTCTCTGAATAGAACCACCAATCCCAAGCCGCTACTTTGAATTCACCGCCTTCGGCATCGATCATTTTTTGAATATCGTCACGTTCTTCTTTTGCACGACCTAATGCTGCTGGCCAAACTTGATCGAGTAATTTAAAAACATTTTCAGGCGTTTTAGCCGTTGCGTTTTCTAAGGTAAAATCTGCATGGCTTTTGTAACCTAGTAACTGAGCTTTTTGATAACGTAAACTTGCCATTTGTGAAGCAATAGCTTGGTTATCATATTCATTACCGTTATTACCACGCATGGTGTAACCCTTGTAAATGGTTTCACGCAGTTTGCGATTAGTTGAATAGGTTAAGAATGGATTTTTACTAGGGCGATGTGTAGTGAATACCCATTTACCATCATGATCTCGATCAGTCGCTGTGACAGCTGCAGCGGCAATAATATCGTCAGGTAAACCTGCTAAGTCAGCTTTATTATCAACAACCATTTCAAAGTTATTGGTTTCATTCAGTATGTTTTCACCAAAGCTAAGGCTTAATTTTGATAATTTTTCATTCAGCGCACGTAAACTGGTTTTATCTGCATCATTTAAGTTAGCACCACCACGTACAAAACCTTTATAGGTTCTTTCTAATAAAGTTTGTTGATCAATACGTAATTCAAGTTGATCTTTTTGTTGATAAACCGCTTTAACGCGTGCAAATAAGTTAGCATTTAATGCAATGTCATCACCAAGTGCAGAAAGCTTAGGAGACACTTCTTTGGCAATAGCGCGCATTTTGTCATCAGACATCGAGCTGGTTAAGCCGTAGAAAACATTGCTGACGTTATTTAAAAACTCGCCTGATTTTTCCATCGCTACAATAGTATTTTCAAATGTTGCTGGCGCTGAGCTATTAGCAATTGTTTCAATTTCTTTTTTATTTTCTGCAATACCATGATCAAAAGCTGGCATGTAATGGTCTTTTTCAATCTTGGCAAAGTCAGGAATGCCATAAGGCGTATCAAAAGGACTGAAAAAAGGGTTACTTTGTGTTAATTGCTGAGCTTGTGCCGCAGGTTGTTTTTCTTGAGTGTTTTCCTGCTGAGTAGTTTCATTACTGCTTGGCTGGCAACCTGCTATTGCTAGCGAAATTGCTAAAGCAACAGGTGCTAAAATTTGAGTTTTCATGTTGGTTCCAACTTGTATTTTATCGTTATAGTTTTAGGTTTTAACTTTAGAATATTAAATTTTTGTTAACGCTTTTGATTCTATGACTTGAACGTCGCGGATACAAGGTTGTTTGTCTCGTTATACATGTCTTGCAACACATTATTGATCTAGGCTAATACTAAATGAGCATTAACTTAGTGAAAAACTAGCTCTCAAAGTTAATTTACTTGAAATGGGCTAATAAGAAATCAATTAATAATCTGACACGATGTGGCATCAAATCTTTTTGAGGGTAAACCAGCCAAGTGGCGTTATCACTGACTTGAAATTGCTCCAATAAATAAACAAGCTGCCCTTTATCAACATACTCTTGCACCAAATCCGTTGCTAAATGAGCGATACCTAAATCGGCTAAACAAGCATTTATCACCGCTTGGCCATGGTTGCTTTTCCAATTACCTTGCACTTTAATTTCTTGAATGTTGTCTTCAATTTTAAAACGCCAACGATTCGTGACGGCAACAATACAATTAAAGTTAGGTAATTGCCCAGGTAACAAGGGTTCGCCATGATTTTTAATATATTGAGGCGTAGCAACTAGGCTCATGGTACGAGTAGTTAAGGGGCGAGCAATTAATGATGAGTCGTTCATACGACCAAAACGAATGGCCAAGTCGTAACCTTCTTCAATCAAATTGATGTTTCGATTATTGAAATCAATTTCAATTTTTACTTCAGGGTATCGTTTAATAAATTGTGCGATCACCGGAGCAATATGATTAGCGACAAAAGCACCCGCACTAGTAAGACGGATCAATCCTTTAGGTTGTTGATTACTACCTTGCAACAAATTGGTACTTTCGAGCAATTCTTGCCTAATCGTTTTTAGTTTATGGGAATATTGCTTGCCTGCATCTGTTAGGGTAATTTTTCGTGTTGTTCTTTTAAATAACACGGTACCTAAACGTTGTTCTAATTGTTTAATTTGACGACTAATATGTGATGTAGAAACATCCATTGCTTGAGCCGCAGCAGTAAAATTGCCTTGTTCAACAACATGAATAAACTCTTCTAGACCTTGCCAAATGTTCATTTATATTTTCTCTTTATGGGGCTAATAATAGTATAACAGTATTTATTGTTGCAGTTGTGCAAAAGTCTTTAACCGTAAAGTGGATTTATCAATAAGAAATTCACCCTATAATGGCTGCATATTAACTACGGAGTGAATACGATGAACAACTTTTCTTATAGCAACAATACACGGTTGCATTTTGGTGAGCAGCAGATAACACAAATAGCGAACGAAATTCCATTAACTAGTCGAGTGTTAATGATTTATGGTGGTGGTAGTATCAAGAATAATGGCATTTATCAGCAAGTGACTGCGGCATTATCTGACCATACCCTATTTGAATTTGCAGGCATTGAACCTAATCCTAGCTATGAAACATCAATGAAAGCGGTTGAATTAGCAAAAAATGAAAAAATAGATTTTATTTTGGCTGTTGGTGGTGGTTCGGTTATTGATGCCAGTAAGTTTATTGCTGCGGCAATTGAGTTCTCAGGTGAACCTTGGGATATTTTAGCTAAAGGTGCAGCTGTATCCTCAGCAGTTCCTATTGGTGTAGTATTAACTTTGCCAGCTACCGGTTCAGAATCAAACAGCTTTTCTGTTATTTCAAAACAAGCAACAAAAGATAAACTTCCGTTTGCCAGTGAAAATGTGCAACCACAATTTGCGGTACTTGATCCAAATGTGATGTCATCATTACCACAACGTCAATTAAGCAACGGTATTGTTGATGCGTTTGTTCATGTGGTTGAACAATATCTTACTTATGATGTGGGTGCTAAAGTACAAGACAGATACTGTGAAGGACTATTGCTAACTTTGCTTGAAGAAGGGCCAAAAATATTTTCTGCAGATAATAGCTATACTGTACAAGCAAATATTATGTGGTCAGCCACGCAAGCATTAAATGGTTTGATTGGTGTTGGAGTACCACAAGATTGGTCAACACATATGTTAGGGCATGAAATAACAGCGCTTTATCAGCTAGATCATGCGCAAACATTAGCTATTGTTTTACCTCGCATGCTATGGGAAATGCGTGAAAGCAAGCAAGAAAAATTACTACAATATGCAGAGCGGGTATTTAACATAACCGAAGGCTCTACTGAGCAAGTTATCAAACAGGCTATTGAAAATACTGAGCACTTTTTCCAAAGTGTGAAAATGCCAACTAAGTTTTCTGACTATCATTTAGGTGAAAAAGAAATTAATCAAATAGTTGAACAACTTGAACGTCATGGTATGACTAAGTTAGGCGAGCGTGAAGCGGTTACGCTTGAACGTAGTAAAAAAGTATTAATGGCGAGTATCTAGCTGAATGTCGCTAATATGTCAGAAAAAGCATATTAGCGACTCTGCATGTTTGTTCTCAAAGAAGCTGTATTAAGGTGTTGCTTAATTTTTATATATTTAAAAATTAATACAACGGATAAACCAGCAGCTAAATGACCCAGCATAATACCTTGGAAGAAACTATGTTGTGAAGAAAGCATTGATCCGATCAGTGCAAGCGGAAGTAGTAAAACAATTCTGTGCGTAATACCTAACGCTGTTGCTTGAGCGGTTTTACCTTTGGCATTTAAACATGACTGATAAACAATCGCGCATCCAGCCCCAACATAACCAATAGGCACCCAAATAAAGTATTGTTTGAGGAGAATAGCTACCGATGTTTGAGGACAAATTAACGCGGTTAAAAAATCATATTGATAATAAATGACGATAGCAATAAGAATTTGTGCGGTAATGATAGTTGAAAAAACCAACAAGTAGGCTTGGCTGACGCGGTGATGATGCCCAGACCAAAAATTGGTACCAATGATTGCTGGCATTGAAGTGGTGAGTACCATGGGAAGTAGGAGCAATATCGCTTCAAGTCGAAAAATCAAGGCAAAAGCCGCAACGTATGAATAATCGATACTTGCTGCAATTAAAGTTAATATTGCCATGCTAATAGGTGTAATTAACTGTTGAGCAACTACCATGAATGCATCAAATTTTGGCTGACGAAAATTGGCAGTGATATCATCAAAACTAGGTAGCTTGAGTGATAACTTTTGACTTAAAATATAAAGAGAGATGCTAGAAAATAAAAAGTCACTCACCCCATGGACAATGGATATTCCTAATAAACCTTGTTGATGAAAAGGACTGCTTGGACTTAACAGTATTATTGCGAGTAAACTTTTAGTTGCTAGCCATGAAAGCATTAATATACTGGCTATACGCGTTAGTCCAAGTGCCCGAAATATTGCATTCGTTTGCCAAATGAGTGCAAGAAATATCCAACCCAAATATCGAACTAACATGTAAGTGGATTGTTGATCTGCAGTCGTGGTGCTTTGCAATGAGAATTTTAATGCGCGCCAATCATTATTGCCTAGTAAACCTAATAAACTATCACCAAATAAAAGCCCCAAGAGGGTAAAAATTAAAATAATGAAACTTGCACTTGTCAGTGATGCTGTAATCGTTTTTGCTACTTCTTCTTGTTGTAAACAAGCAAGTTTTACCACTTTATTATTACAGCGAATGCTAGTGCCAATGGCAATAGCTGTCATTGCTGTGGTTACAGGTAACGTAAAACCTAATGCGGTCAACGTATCGGCACTGCTGAGTGCTAATAAACTTGATTCCAATAGGTCATAAAAGAGTAAGGCGAGAATGGCGCCGACCATGGGGAATGAATACCGCCAAATAACATGGGGTATTTTGTCATCAATAAAACAGTGGTGTGATTTTTCACTCATCTAACAAACAATCTTTTCTTATAATTAACATCCTTGCTAAAAGAAAGGTTAGATGAGCGTTTTATTTCATTGTTGAATGTAACAGTACGTTTCTGAGCTTAAATTAAGTTAATACTGTGCAGCTAGTCCATTCTCTTCAGGTATGCACATTTCTTTTGATACTGGCGTTATTGAAACTTCTTTTGCGAATCGCACTTGGACACACTGTGAACTAGTATCAATTTCTTCTTTTTGAATTAAGGTAAAATCACCATCTTGTATTGAGGTTAATTGATATTGATAAGCTTCATTTCCACCTTCAACTATTGCTGTAAATAATCCACCAATAAAAGCACCAACGACTGAGCCTATGATCATATCTTCATGATTACCATCGAGGTTTTCTAATAGGCCAATACTTGCTCCCGTGACGAAACCAGTTTTTACTTCAGATGAAAGTTCTACTTTTTCAATAGAAATGACAGAAGCATAATACTCCTTGATCATTGTATTTTGTTCTGCTCGGTCGACTCCTGTGCTTGAACAACCAGAAAATAGAATGATTAATACTGCAACGAATGATTTATACATATTTTATCTCCAAGATTTTTCTATAATGAAATAGTAAAGAATCAGGGGTAATAACGCTGTTTAAAAAATGTCGGCGAAATGTAAGAAACTGTTGGTTAATTTGATGCTATAGGTAAAAACTATTTTATCTTCTATAGTTAAACGATGTTGTTTTATTAACCTTGAAGTATCGATGGAAGGGTTTGATATAAGAACACTGGCGTTAACTAATTTAATTTTAAGCACATTACTAGGCATTGGTTCTTTTATTTTCGCCCGTGTACATTCATCATTTCGTAGCTTTTATCAATTAGGTATTGGCTATCTTTTGTTTGCCTTAGGTTTTATTTTGATAGGGCTTCGACAATTTATCCCTGATCTCATTTCGATTGTATTGGCTAACTTTCTTATTGCGTTTGGTTTCACTATTGTCGTAATAGGCATTTTAGACTTTCTAAAATATAAGAAACGACAATTTATTAAAGTATCCATTTTTTTGCTTGTCGCTTTGGTCTTGTTGTTTATTTATTATACTTATATACAACAAAACACCAATGCCCGCATTGCGGTAATTAGTGCCTTTATTAGTGGCCAGTCCTTCTTTGCTGTTTATAAAACCTATTTACATGACGATGTAATTGATAATATTTTTATTCGATTTTTGACTTATGCTTGTTTTATTTGCGGTGTTGCTTTTGCCATAAGAATGTTTATTACACTGAATGAGCCAAGTTTAGATAACTTTATGCATGCTGGATATCTTCATGCAATATCGCTAATCTCTTTACAACTGATGGTTATTATAAGTTGTTTAACATTGTCGTGGAGCGCGAGTGAGCACTTGGTTCATAAGTTGGCTATTCAAGCGACCATTGATTCACTAACTAATTTATATAATCGCCGTGCATTTGAAGAGTTTGCTGAGAAAGAAATTCTTCGTGCAAAAAGAGAACATACTCAACTGTCGATAATATTGATGGATATTGATTTGTTTAAACAAGTCAATGATACCTATGGGCATCAAGTTGGCGATAAAGTATTGCAAGAGTTTAGTCTAAGACTCAGTAATAGTTTGCGAGCCTATGATATTTTGGCGCGCTATGGCGGTGAGGAGTTTATGCTAATACTGCCGGATACAGATAGTGAAACAGCGCTAGTTATTGCTGAAAAATTAAGAGTGAAAATTTTTCAGCCTGTTTTTGATGTGAATACTTCACCCAAGTTATCTGTCAGTGCGAGTTTCGGTGTGACAACAGGATATGGTGATACATTGGATTGGCAAAAATTAGTTTCCTTTGCTGATAAAGCTTTGTACCAAGCAAAAAATGATGGCCGAAATCAAGTGCATTTGTATAGAAATGAACAAGATATAGATGATCAACCTGCGGTAATCTAGTATCGTTATATAGCGATATATTTTTATTATCCAAAGCTGTATTCATTACTCGAGAGCAAATCGCATCATATGGAATTAATTAAATGTCATGAGTGTGCACTAAAGGTTAATGTGCCGCTTTTAGCTGAAAGTCAGAAAGCACATTGCCCTCGTTGTGGTTATGTATTAACAGCATTACATAAAAACGCTGTTGAGCGCATATTAGTCTTTTCGATAACTGCTTTGATATTTTTATTTGTTTCACTACCTTTCGAATTTTTATCCTTCCAAGGTAATGGTTTAGAAAATTCCTTTAATATTATTGAATCGATAAATATTTTAGTGAGAAACCATTATGAAGTGTTAGCTGTACTCGAATTGTTAACTATCTTCATTATTCCTGTATTTATCCTATTGTCTCTAATCTATTTATTGGTGCCATTATTATCTGGGAAATATCCAGCGTACGGAAAGCAACTACTCAATTTCGTTTTTAAATTAATGCCTTGGAGCATGGTGGAGATCTTTTTGATTGGAGCTTTAGTTAGCCTAATTAAGATTATATCTATGGCTGATATACACTTAGGTGCTTCATTTTATGCTTTTATCTTCTTTTCATTGTCTATGACCGCTGCAGTATTACATATTGATAAGCATCAGCTATTTAATCAGTTGACAAAGGCTGAGAACAAAACAGAACAACGGCCCAATATTTCAGTAAGAAAGTCACCAAAACTGCAGTCAAGTATTCAAACAACTTGGGCATTAATCGTTACTTCTATCATTTTATATATTCCGGCCAATACACTACCTATTATGACAACTCGGGTCTTTGGACAAGATGACCCCAGTACTATTTTAGGCGGCGTTATTCTTTTGTGGCAAATGGGCTCTTATCCAATTGCTGCTGTGATTTTTGTTGCCAGTATTGCCGTACCTGTTGGAAAGATTTTGGTGTTGGCTTGGCTAAACTATAGCGTGCAAAAACAGCAGGTTGATTTGACTTTAGGGCGAATAAAGCTCTATCGTATTGCAGAGTTTGTTGGTCGTTGGTCAATGGTCGATGTATTTGTTGTTATTGTCTTAATGAGTTTGATCCAACTAGGTGACACCATGAGTATTTACCCTGGGGCAGCGACATTAGCTTTTTCTGGTGTAGTTGTACTTACAATGCTGGCTGCAATGAGTTTTAACCCACAGTTAATTTGGAAAACAGTTAAATGAATGAAGTAGATAATCAAAGTGCCAATATACGGCCCATGAAATCACTCTCTAAAATTTGGCTTGTGCCCTTTATAGCCGCATTGATTGCCTTATGGATGGTTTATTATCAGTGGAGTAGCCAAGGCCCTTTGATCACCATTGAATTTGTTAATGCTGAAGGGATGCAGGCAGGTAAAACAAAAATAAAATCCCGAAATGTTGATATTGGCGAAGTGATTGCCATTAATTTAAATGATGACACTGATGGCGTACTCATCACAGCGAGGATGACAAAAGAAGCTGAAAAACTGCTGGTAGATGATAGCGAATTTTGGGTGGTTTCTCCGCAGATCACTCATGCAGGTATTTCAGGGTTAAGTACTTTAATTTCTGGTGTTTATATTGAAATTTCTCCTGGGAATTCACCCATTGATAAAACTGACTTTGTTGCACTAGTTGATCCGCCAGTGACCCCTATAGGTACGCCAGGTTTGCATATCACGTTAAATAGTAATGACCAATTTGCCTACTCCAAGGGTGATCCTATTATCTATAAAGGGCTTACTGTTGGTCAGTTTGAAGATATATTTTTTAATTTTGATGAAAGGGTGGTTTATTATAATGTTTTTATTAAAGCGCCTTATCATAAGCTATTAACTACCAACACAAAATTTTGGGATGTTAGCGGTTTACGTATTGATCTGAATTCCGATGGTATTTCAATGAAAACTGGCAATATAGAAACCTTATTAACTAATGGTGTAACTTTTGATGTGCCAAAAGGTATGCCCGTTGGTGAAGCGATTACTCAACGTTCATATTTTGATATTTATGCTAACTATGAAAGTGCAGATGACTTACGCTACAAACAATCGGCAAAATTTGTTGTATTAGTCAGTGATACCATTAGAGGTTTAAAAGTGGGGGCTCCAGTGGAGTATCGAGGTGTACATATTGGACAGGTTGAATCAACCAATCTTCGTATCAATGATGCTCCTAATAAACTTAATACAGAAGATTTCGAAATCCCTGTTTTGATCAGCATGCAGCCAGGACGCGTGGGATTACCGGATGATGCCAGTGGTGTTGCCTTGATGGAAGATCAAAATAAATTGTGGGTGAAACAAGGATTAAAAGCAACGTTACGTTCTGGTAATTTATTAACCGGCAGTTTATTTGTTGATTTACAACATTTCAATGAATTGCCAGTTAAAGAAATAGAGCAATTTGGTGGTTATGCGGTTATTCCTACTATGACAAATGAGTTTGCGCAAATTACCGATAAAGCTGGTAAGTTTATGGATAATCTGAATAATTTACCGCTTGATAAACTATCTAATAATGCTAATAACCTTTTGCTAGAAATAACTAAAACGGCCAATGAGTTACAAGGTGTTAGTCAAAGCTTAGAACAGTTATTAGTTGATGCAAATAAAGAAAAGCTTAGTGAGCAATTAGCTCAAACTTTGCAAGGTATTAATCATTTAACTAAAGACTTATCTTCTGGCTCTACTGGTTATGAAGATTTGCGCAAAACTTTGCAAACTTTAACTGAAACCATGCATGAATTAAAACCCTTATTAAACCAATTGAATAATCAACCAAACAGTTTGATTTTTAATTCTGGGCAGCAGGAAGAGATAGAGCCTAAAGGACTTAAATCAATCAAGCGAGCAGGAGATAAGCCTTGAGAATTTCACTTTTTGTTTTGTTGATATTATTAATGAATGGCTGTAGTTCAGATCCGCTGACAAAGACGAGTCGTTATTTATTGAATAATCAGCAAAAATCTTTCAAGACACCAATGAAAAAGTCTTTATTAGAAGTAACGAGTCCAATTGTCGTCATTTCAGTTAAAGAATTACCCCAATATTTAAATCAGCCTAACTTGGTACTTCAACTTGCCAGTCATCAATTACATTATGCCCATGCTCATGTTTGGGCCGAACCACTTAAAGAAGGGCTAAGTAAAGCATTGCTTAGTGATTTGAATGCCAACAATCTAGCGATTAATTTTATTGGTGAAAAGAATGACTTTGGTATTGAGAGTACAATTTCGGTACAACTTGAAGTTGATTATTTTCATGCTGATCAGAATGCAAAAGTAATACTTTCTGGTCGATATTGGTTATCTTTTTCTAATAAAGGTAAACCAGCAATTCGCCAAGAGTACATGCTACAAACATCGCTTGAAACTGATGGCTACCTGCATAGTGTTGAGAAAATGCGCACCTTAGTAAAGCAATTAGCTTTGAAGATAGCAGATGATATTAGCGTTATCCAAGAGTGACATTAGCAAATTAAAGTTCTGTAAGACCACTTAATACTAAATCAACTGCCTGATTATGATTTCGTTAATTGATAATTAGCTTTAACTTTCCGTCGTGGAAAGTTAAAGCTTGACGATATGGAAAGTGATTGATAACATACTTTCCATATTGGAAACAAAGGTAAGTAATCATGACAATTCAAAACAACGAAAAAATAAATGTTGAAGATGCCCAACGAGCATTAAATACAGTTTCTAGAATGGAGCACGCCAGTTTACAGCAATCAATACCACCGAGATGGTTAGGAGTTGTGATGGCATTAGCAATTGGTTTATTAGTATTCACTATTGCAGCTGGTTTACGCGATTATTATGTATTCCCAATTATTGCCATTCCTCTTATATTAGCCACGTATTCAGCAAAGACTAAAGCGCGACCTAAGACTATGCCTATTGGAATGAAAGGCGTAATTGCGGTGTTAGGCATCATAGCAATTTTATTATCGCTTATTATTGGTGGTCGATTGTTTATGGAAATTTACGCATTAACGTGGGCTCCTAAAGTCGCGGGTATTTTTACCGCCGTACTGGTTTATTTGATAAGCCTTGGCGAACGAAATGAACATCTGAAAAGAATTAACAATTTACCTAATGGGAAGTAAAGTGTATGACTAAAGCAATTTTTGACAACATAATTCATGCACCTAATCGACTACAAATATGCTCGTTACTTGCTCCACTTGAAGATGCCGAATTCCAATTTCTTCGCAATTCATTGGATGTAAGCGACTCTGTTTTATCTAAGCATATTAAACAACTTGAAGAGGCTGGTTATGTTAGCCAACGCAAAGAAAATGTTGACGGCAGACAGCGAACATGGGCTTATCTAACGAAAAGTGGGCGAGTAGCATTCGCAGCCCATGTTGAAGCACTTAAAAATATAGTTGCTCTTTAATAGCGAAGAGCAACTATGCGATAACACTCAAAAGTTAACGAAGTAAGTGTAAGAAATGCAGATGTTTATGGTATTGATCGATAATGTCATTGATCACTGCAGCTTTTGACCAACCCATAATGTCATAGTCCTGCCCACCTTCAACCAAGTGAACTTCTGCACGATAATAGCTTTGCTCATCGTCTTCACTATTTTCTGTGGCAAAATCTGGTTGTGTATATTTTCGTGCTAATACGCGATAAATAAATGCTTGTTTTTCACCGTGTTCAACCATGAAAATCACCCCGTTTTCATGGGATATTTCAACATTGATGTTGTTCTCTTTTAACTCTTTTGCAACTAAGGTTAATGAAGGTGCAACAATTAGATTAATGAACTTATTAACATTGGATTTATTAGGGAAATCAACAACGGTTTTTAAGCGCATTTGCCAGTTATCATTATTTTCACTACTAGAATGAGGAACAGCCGTTATCAGCTGACTTTCTTGTTTAAAGGCTTCAACTCTTAACGCTTTTATCAAGCCAACAATTGAGAGTAGTAACACAATAGCAAAAGGTAAGGCACTGGCAATGGTCATAGTTTGTAATGCATTTAGACCACCAACTAGCAACAAAATTGCAGCTACTACACCAATGCCTACCGCCCAATATACACGTTGCCATACTGGAGTATTATTGCTGCCGTGGGAGCAAAGCATATCAACTACCATAGCGCCTGAATCACATGAAGTGACAAAAAATATCACTATCATTACGACACTTAAAATAGAAAGTAGCGAAGTTAGCGGAAAGTTTTCAAGAAAAACAAATAACGCTACTGACGAGTCTTGGCTTACCATATCCCCTAAAGCGACGACTCCCTGGTTATAAACCAGATCAATGGCGCTATTACCAAAAATTGTCATCCATAACAAAGTAAAAATAGTTGGGATCAGCATAACACCTAGAATAAATTCTCTGATCGTTCGGCCTCGAGAAATTCTCGCAATAAACAACCCAACAAAAGGCGCCCATGCTAGCCACCAACCCCAATAGAAAATTGTCCAGCCGCCTATCCAATTGGTTTTCTTATAAGCAAATAAATTAAAAGTGTTATGAACGATATCAGCTAAATAGTCACCAATATTTTGTAAATAAGCTTGTAATAAAAATACCGATGGGCCAAGCACAAAAATCAATAAAAGCAAGCCTACAGCCAATATCATGTTAGCTTCAGAAAGCCTTCTAATACCTTTATCTAACCCTGTACCTACTGAGACTACGGCAAGTGCAGTGATTACACACATAATAATCACTTGGTTGGTAATAGACACTTCAATACCAAATAAATAATTAAACCCCGCATTAACTTGTGAAGCCCCCAATCCAAGCGATGTGGCAACACCAAAAACCGTACTTACAACGGCAAAAATATCAACCAAATGACCTGGCCATTGATAAATTCTTTCGCCAATTAATGGGTATAAAGCTGAGCGTAAAGTCAAAGGTAAATTATGACGATAGCTAAAATACGCTAAAACCAGAGCAACAACGGCATAAATAGCCCAGCCATGTAACCCCCAGTGCAGAAAAGTCATCTTCATCGCTTCTTGAACGGCTTCAACTGAACCGGCTTCTGCAGTAGGTGGTGATAAATAATGCATCAGTGGCTCTGCTACACCAAAGAACATTAAACCTATGCCCATTCCTGCAGCAAAAAGCATAGAAAGCCATGTAGCTAATGAGTAATCGGGTGTTGAGTGATCAGGACCTAACCTAATATCTCCATAGCGAGACAGCCCTAAGAAAATTACAAAAAAGAAGATGAATGCCACTGTCAGCACATAAAACCAACTGCCATTATCAATAATGCTAGCTTGAACAACAGTAAATAAGGATTGTGCTTGCTTAGGTAGTGCTACGGTATAAAGTAAAAGCGCGATAATAATGGAAGAAGCACTAACGAATACTTTTTTATTTAATTGACTCTTAACGGATGTAGGCAAACTAATCCCCTAAATTTAATTTGTATTGTCATTATAGCGAGTTCACTCATGCTGTAAACAACAGTAAATAACCTACCCTAAAACAAGTTCAACTCAATATCTCTTTGTTTTTTTTGTAAAAAAGCTATTAGTTGCTAAACTTGTTATGAAAACAATTCTAATTAAGCCTCCAGAATTACAATTATTAATAGCTTAACTTTATTTACTTAAACTAATAACTAAAGAATTAAGGGATAATCAATATGAAACTTACTAAGCTGCATTGTGCTGTGTTAACAGCTATAGCAGCATCAAGCTCTCTACATGCTGAAGAAGCAAAGAAACAAGAGAAAGCTAAAATAGAAGTCATTGAAGTTACTGCAACAAAGCGCACAGAATCCATTCAAGATGTACCAGTTACCGTTACAGCATTAACCGGAGATAGTTTAGAAACACTAGGCGTTTCAAATTTTGACGAGTATGTAGAGTTTTTACCCAATGTTGTTTTTCAGGGGACAGGCCCAGGACAAAATGAAATATACATCCGGGGCGCCGCAACCACGCAAACCAATATTTCCGTCTCATCAGTCCAAGCGTTACAACCCTCTGTTGCCTTTTATTTAGACGAACAACCCGTATCAATGCAGGGACGTAACCTAGACATTTACGCTACTGATGTTGAACGGATAGAAGTTCTACCAGGCCCTCAAGGCACACTTTTTGGTGCTAGTTCCCAATCGGGTACAGTACGCTTAATCACCAACAAGCCTGATCATGACGGTTTTTCCGCAGGTATTGATACTGATACTAGCTTCACTACGGGTGGCGATATGAGTAATTCTGTTGAAGCATATTTTAATATGTCTTTATCTGACTCACTTGCTGTGCGCGTTGCCGCATACAATGATCACCAAGGTGGCTGGATAGATAATATACTCAATGTTCCCGGCGAAGGTGGTTATATTGGTAGTGCTGTCGTTATTGATAGAATTTCCGCTGGTTGGGGTAAACTAGCCAACCCTGAAGCTACTCCTATTACTACGCCAAAAAATGATGCCTTAGTGGAAGATAACTTTAACACCGCAAATTATGCTGGCGCGCGTTTTGGCTTGTCTTATTTAATCAATGATGACTGGAATCTTTTAGTTCAACATACTCAGCAATCTCTCGATACTGAAGGCGTGTTTGCTTATGATCCAAACCTTGAAGGTGAATCCTCCGTCAATCGTTTTGTACCAGAAGATAATAATGATGACTTTGGCTTAACCACGTGGACATTAGCAGGTAGACTTGAGCAACTTGATATTGTTTATACCGGTGGTTATCTCGATAGAGATATCAATTCAACCATCGATTACACCGGTTATACTAATGGCGGTTTATTTTCTTCTTATTATGCTTGTAACTATGCCGCCGCAGCTGACATTCAAGAATGTTTTGACCCAACTAAATTTTACAAAGAAGAAACAAGTACATCACGTACCACTCATGAATTGAGGATGAATACCTCTGCAGACAACAGTTGGCGTATCACTGCGGGTGTTTTTTATGATTCTCAAGAGTTATCAACGGTTGGTCAATTTAAAATAGCGAATACAGAACTTTTTCCTAACTTAGCACGTGAGCTTCAAGGAACTGAAGGCATTAACAGTAATGGCGGCCCTTTCCCTTCTGAAATAAGCTATGTTAATGATGTTACTCACACCATAGATCAAATTGCTGTATTTGGTCAGTTAGAGTTTGATCTCACAGACACCCTTACCGCAAGTTTTGGTGCCCGCTGGTATCAAATTGATGATATTTATAAAGGTGCTACTACATCGAGTTCATCAGGTGATGTTAGTGGCAGGCTAAGAGCCTTTGGTGATGGTAGCAATGAAGCCTTAACCGAGTTCTTTGGTGCTGAAGAAGCAGCATCAATACAAGCCGCCATTGCCAGTGGCCAATTAGACATTAGCTTACTTGATAAGGATGGTACGCTAACTGTAGATGATACTATTATCAAAGCATCACTTGATTGGCAAGTGTCAAACGATGTAATGTTATTTGCTTCATACTCAGAAGGATTCAGACCACCTGTTACCAACCGAACAGGCGGAGGTAAGTCTACAAGTCAAGAAGGTGCCTTTGATGGTTTCCGCATTCCTGTGTATTCAACGACTGATAGCTTAGATAATATTGAAATTGGTTTTAAATCAACGTTGCTTGATCAGTCATTGCGCTTTAATGCCACCGCCTATTATTCAAAAATATCTGACTTGCAAACATCTCGATTTGACCCAACCAATATCAGTTTCTTAGTATTCACTGATAACGTTGGAGACGCAGAAATAAAGGGTGTTGATGGTGACTTTACTTGGGTAGCCACAGATAATCTGGTTATCTCAGGAGCATTTAGCTTTATCGATACTGAGCTAACATCGATTAATGACGAGCTTGTTGGTATTGCGCCAGCCGTCGGCAGTCGATTACCCTACTCTGCTGAATTTTCAGGTAACTTACAAGCCGAATATTTCTACCATGTTTCAGATGACATAACAGGTTATATTAACGGTTCAATAAGCTATACAGGAGACAGACTCGCAGGTATGACTATGGATGCTTATGTAGTAGAAGACGCCACTAATTTAGTTTATGGCGCTGGTTCTGGTTTAAGCATTCAAAAAGAAGCTGATGTTTATTCAGGTGTTAATTATCAAGACAGTAATGGGCAAACATTTGCTGGTGGTCGTTATGTACAAGACAGTTATGTTTTGGCAAATTTGAGTTTTGGCGTGACTAATGACGAATGGAAGGTTGAGCTATACATAGATAACTTAACCGACAAGAGTGCAGTGTTATATGTTGATACTCAACAATTTACTCCCAAAGTAGTCACCAACCGACCTCGCACCATTGGTCTTAGGTTCTCCTACGATATTTACTAAGTATTCGCAAAAGACTAAGGCCTTAATAAAGCTAAAAAAAGCCGTTTGATATTTGTATCAAACGGCTTTTTATTGATAAAGTATCAATAGATAAAGTAAAAATCATTTGCTAACTTTTTATGGAGTTAAGTTGTTGGAAAAATTAATTTCTCAGCCAATTGAAACACAATTAAAATCAATTCAACAATTGATCCAAAACGCAAAATTCAATAACGCCATCAAACAAAGCAAACGTTTATTAGAGCAAATACCTGAGCAACAACACCAAATTGAACTTTGGTATTTAATAGCTGTTGCCCAGCGTTATGCAAAAGCATTTGAACAAGCCTTAATCAGTATTAACCAGTTACTTATACTTGATGTAAAACACAGTCGGGCTTATCAAGAACACGGCTACATAAACCTTGCACTGCATCAGCCCGTTCAAGCCAAAATGTCTTTCGAAAAAGCAATAGCGCTTAATCCAAGCTTGATTGCTAGTTGGCAAGAACTCATACAGCTTTATCGCGATTCAGAACAGTTCGAAAAAGTGCAAGAATCAGCAAATCAACTGGCTAAATTGAAAGGATTACCTCCTGCTCTACTCGCCGTTACTGAACTTATGCACGAAGGGAAACTATTGAAAGCAGAGCAAATTTGCCGAAATTTTTTACAAAGCAATAAAAAAAATATTGAAGGTATGTGCTTACTTGCTGAAATAGGTATTGAGTTGAAAATTTATGATGATGCTGAGTTTTTACTTGCCAGTGCCCTTGAGTTATCCCCTAACCATATTCAGGTACGCTCTCAATACCTCAACCTACTTATTCGTTTGGGCAAATACAAAATCGCAGAGCAACAAGTTGAAAAACTACTCAACGAACAGCCAAAAAATTTAAGCTTTAAAATAGCTAAAGCCAGTGTACTAACAGGGTTAGGGGAAATTGAGCAAGCAATTATCCTATTTGAACAAGTCATAACACAAGACAGTCAAATCGCAGGATTTCATTTACAACTAGGACATGCCCTTAAAGCCAAAGGTGATATAACAAAAGCAGTTGCAGCTTATCAACATGCTTGCCAATTAAAACCAAGTTATGGTGATGCTTTTTGGAGTTTAGCGAATACAAAAACTTATCGTTTTAGTGATGAAGAAATAGAGCAAATGCAGGCACAGCAAAGCAATAGAAATTTGGCGGTAACGGATAAAGTTCAACTGTATTTTGCTACAGGAAAAGCTTTTGAAGATAGGAAAGAATACAGCCAAGCTTTTCATGCTTACCAGCAAGGTAATGAATTACAACATGCCCATAATAGCTTTGACATCAATAAAATAGAACAACAAGTTGCAGATCAAATAAAGTATTGTACTGCCGAGTTATTCAAAGAGCGTGGTCATTTAGGGCTCAACTTAGTCGATCCTATTTTTATCGTTGGTTTGCCACGTGCTGGCTCGACTTTACTCGAGCAAATACTTGCCTCACACAGCCAAGTTGATGGCACCATGGAACTGCACAACATTTTAGGTTTAGCTTCTCGGTTACGAGGTAGGAGTAATAAAGAAAGCCAGTATCCTAAAAATTTAAGTGAAATTAAACAAGATTATTTCAAACGGTTTGGTCAACAGTTCATAGATGAAACCCGTATCTATCGCGAAAGTGCCCCATTGTTTATTGATAAAATGCCTAATAATTTTTTACACATAGGTTTAATAAAATTAATACTGCCAAATGCCAAAATCATTGACGCTAGACGCTCTCCCATGGCTTGTTGTTTCAGTGGTTTTAAGCAATTATTTGCCGAAGGACAAGACTTCAGTTACAACCTAGAAGATATTGGCCGTTATTACCAAGCCTATCTTAAATTAATGTCACATTGGGATGAGGTATTACCTGGCTTTGTTTTAAATGTGCGTCATGAAGATGTTGTTGATGATTTGGAGAAACAGGTTGGCAGAATACTAGAATTTTGCGGACTAGAATTTGAACAGTCATGTCTCGATTTTCATAAAACCAAACGTAATATTAAAACGCCTAGCTCTGAACAAGTGCGGCAGCCAATTTATAAAAGTGCGACTGAACAGTGGCGTAATTTTGAGCAGTATTTAGCACCATTGAAAAAGGTTTTAGACATAGAGTAGTAATATACTAACTAATTTTTTAACTTATGGTTTATGCTCAAATGTCGGCATAGCGACTTGATATCGTTGATAAATAGCAGGCAACCTTCCTTCTTTTTGCAGTTTCCTAAATGCCCGTTCAAAATCTTGTTTTATTTTTTTGTGTTGTGGATTGGCCTTACTAATTCCAAGATGATGACTTTCTTGTCCAATACTTGGGCCAATAGGCACTAAGAAATAACGCTCTGAGGGAAGATCTTTTATTGTAGAACCACATCTGATGCCATCATAACTAGGGGCAAAAGAAGGCATTAATTCAACTCGTTTTAATAACACTAACAAACACAAGCTATGGCTAGTATGTACAGTATGCAAGCGTTTAGCTCCCATATTGATGAGTTTGTTCGCGATGAAGCTCTGTGCATGCACACCAATTGAATATTGAAGCAACTCTTGTACGTTACTTGCCTTAATTGGATTATCTGAAGCTTTATAAAAAAATAACTTTGTTATAAAAAATGGATCTGTTAGAAAATCAAGCCAGCTTTCTCGCTCTAATTCATAAGAAACACAATAAGAGCCATCTATTTGACCTGACTTAATGCTCTCAACCACTCGCGCCCAAGGATACTCAACGAATTTAACTTTATAACCAGCAATTTGAGCGGATATTGTCGTTAACTCTTTAAACAATAACGCTGCTCTTCTTTCTTCAGCACCTGTACTACAACCAAAGGTAAGTGTTTCATTAGCTTGGACATTCATTAAAGAATTCAATAAAACTAAGCAACAGAAAACTTGAGTAATTATGTTGTATCTTTTTCGACGCATAAACATATCTACCACTAATTAAAACGTCCTTATGACAAAAATATAGGCCTTACTGATTGGGCTTAATATAACTATAGTTAGTAAGCCCTCAAAAACAAACATTCAGTAACGCTATTCTGACAGTTTCGTATAAGTAAACTAGCTGCTATGCTCAATAAACAACTAACTGTATTTAATTGAGTTAACGACTCAAAATTTAATTTTGAATAAAAAAACGGAACAAAATATTTATCACTCTAAAGACTTTAGTCAAGCACGTATAGTGTCTTTATTTTCTTTGGTCGGCATGTCTATTACCGGCATTATGGGGGGTCTTAGTTTTTTCAATAATAACTACCTCTTGGCGGCTACATTAATGTTTGCTAGTAGCGTTTATTGCTTAGGCTATTTTGCGGTTAAAAAACTTAACAAAGTAGCGTTAAGTGCTGTGATTATTCTTTGTTCGCTTTATTTATTAATGTTTTACCTAGTTTTTACTGGCGGCGTAGAGAATACAGGGCCTTTATGGATATTTCTTGTTGCCCCAGTATCTGTTTTCATTCATGGCTTAAAACGTGGTTTAATTGATCTTGCCATATTCATCACAATCATTATTATCATCATGTTTTTACCGATAGATATCATTCCACATGCGAGCTACACAACTGAATTTAAAACGAGGTTAATCTCCTCCTTTTTAACCGTTACTTTCCTTTCTGCTTTTTACGAAGCCTCTAGAGAAAAATCTTATCAACAGGCATTAGACTTAAGTAAAAAGTATCAGCAATTGGCTCATCTTGATCCGCTCACTAAGTTATCGAATCGTCGAGATGCACTTCAGATATTGAAACGAGAGCAAGCCCGAGCAGTGCGTAATAATACACCTCTTTCATTGATTTTATGTGATGTTGACTACTTCAAAAAAATTAATGATCAATATGGACATAATGCCGGTGATAAAATTCTTGTTGAGCTTGCACAAATATTTTCAAAAAAGTTTAGAGAACAAGACTGTATTGCTCGTTGGGGAGGGGAAGAATTTCTTTTTATTCTGCCGCAAACTAGCGCTGAAAATGCCAATGTCATTGCAGAAAAAGTTCAAGCAACCTTGCAAGAGCATATTTTTAATTATCAAAGTTATAACATTAAAGTAACCGTGAGCATGGGAATAGAACAATTCAATGATGAGCAAAGCATTGATGAAGTGATCAACAGTGCTGATAAGTATTTATATCAAGCAAAAAACTCAGGAAGAAATCAAATATTTCCTAAATTTAACAAACAATAATATTGAAAGAGAGCTTGCTTGATATTCGTCAGGTCTTAATAAAGTTTGTTTAATCAAAATTAATAAGAAAACCCTTCAATAGAAAGCAATTAGCAAAACAAAAGATAAGTTACTTAACTCTGTTTTTCTACATTTCAGCGCTTTGTAGTTTTAACATCATCATTATTTAGCTACTTTACAAGCATAAAATATAAAATAATGAGCGTATTTATGACTTCATTGGTAAAATTATTATCGGTTTGTTTATTAACTATTTCTTTCAGTAATCAAGCTGAAGACACAATATTAAAAACCGATCAAGGCTTTGAATTAAAAGCAAATTATTATCAAAGTAACAAAAAAAGTGACCGAGCAGTATTATTATTGCATCAATGTAATTATAACAGAACCATGTACAACGATATTGGTCAGCAGCTAGCAAAGCGCGGTATTCATGCCTTAAGCTTAGATTTTCGTGGTTTTGGAGAAAGCGCTAATGCTGAATTTAGCGCCGAAAAACTGCAAAGCTTACCCAGAGAAGAGCGCCGTGCCGCTTGGCAAAAAATGTCAGCTCATTGGCCTAGCGATGTGCAATTAGCGTATGACGATTTAATAAGTAAAATGTCTGATAAAGGTATCGTTGGAGTAGTTGGTGCAAGTTGTGGTGGCTCTCAAGCTATTACGTTAGCTGAGAAAAATCCAATTGAAGTTATTGGCTTTTTCTCATCAGGTCAACGGGATGAAAATATTGCCCGTTATAAAAAAATATTAGCTGACAAACCTACACTTATTATTGCTTCTGAAGAAGATCGTGGCACTTATGCCAGTGCTAAAAAATTGTTTAATACCGCTACAAATACCAACAGCAAGTTTATTGCATATAAGGGTGCTGATCATGGTTACCCACTGCTAGATAAAGATAGTCAATTAGCTACAACCATCGTTAGCTGGCTTGATAGCCAATTAACTAAATAGCTTATGCATTAACTCAGCTTAATATCACAATGAGCTATTAAGCTATAGTTCATTGTAATCATCTCTCTACTTATTTTTACTTAATTCTTCCTGCTTTATTCCAAATCAAAACATCACCAATAAAGCTTTTATATGATGAACGAAATTTCATCATATAAAACCGATAATCATGTACCAATTAAATTTAACTGATTTTACTCAAGCAGAGTTTTTGCGAGATTATTGGCAGAAAAAGCCCGTTGTGATCAGACAAGGTTTTATTGATTTTGAAGACCCAATCAGTGCTGATGAAATAGCCGGTTTGGCTTGTGAAGAAGCAGTACAATCTCGTTTAGTTTACAAAAAAGAAAACCAATGGCAAGCTGAGTTTGGCCCCTTTGAATGCTATCAACACTTAGGCGAAAAAGATTGGTCATTAGTAGTACAAGCGCTTGATAATTGGTCGGAAGATGCGGCACAAATGATCGAGCCCTTTCGGTTTATTCCTCACTGGCGATTAGATGATTTAATGGTAAGTTTTGCTACTCCTGGCGGTGGTGTTGGTCCTCATATTGATTTATATGATGTTTTTATTTGCCAAGGCTCAGGATCACGACAATGGCGAGTTGGCAACAAAGGCATACATAAAGAATTCACTGCACATCCTGCGCTATTACATGTAGAGCCTTTTGAGCCTATTATAGATACTGAATTGCTACCTGGAGATATCCTATATATTCCACCCGGTTTTCCACATGATGGCGTTACACTAACCACTTCTTTAAGCTTCTCTGTGGGTTTTCGAACTAATTCTACTGTCAGTTTATTAAGTGGTTTTGCTGATCACCTCATTGATAATGAACTGGCTACTGAATTAATTGAAGATGCCGATAGAACAGCCTGCACTCACTCGGGCGCTATTGATGATAAAGATTACTTATTAATCAAAAGCCAGCTACTGAAACTTTTTGACAATGATGACCTATTTAGAACCTTTGCTGGTTCATTTTTAAGTCAAGCTAAGCATGAACTTGACCTGCTACCAGATAATGATGAACTGTTTGAACAAGACCTTATGGAGGCATTAAGTCAAAATGCCCTAATGCGTTTAGGTGGCTTAAGAGCGTTTTATTTTACTGAAACTATTGATAACGGTATTTGCTACATTAACGGTGAAGAGGTTTGCTTTCCAAGCCAAATATCACCGGCAATAAAATTACTTTGCGATCATGTTGAATTAACACGTGAGGAACTTAAACCATGGAAAAACAACTTGTTTTTCATCATGTTTATAAAAGAGCAAATGGCATTAGGCTATTGGTATTTTGCAGAATAATTAGCAATACGCTATAAATTATTTTTAGACTTTGGTTGCTTTAAACGCTGAGGGCGTTAACCCCGTGAGTTTTTTAAAAGTATGGTTGAAAGTGCTTTTGGCATTAAAACCAGCACTCATAGCAACCGTTAAAATACTTATATCGGGTTGATTAATTAAAAGAGTTTTAGCATATTCAATGCGATAATTAGCAACAAGTTCATAAAAGTTTATGTTTCGGTATTGATTAATCGCTTGTGATAAATACTGCGGTGGTGAACTGATGGCACTCGCCAACTTTTCAATGTTTATACTTGGATCTAAGAACAGCTTATCTGTTTGCATGGTTTGTTCTATCTTCAAAATAATACCTTTTGCATGTTGCTCAGATAGAGACGACTTTTCATATTTATCAGCAGGTTTATTTACCGCCACCACCGATTTCTCTATCGGCTTTTTACAATAAAGCACCGTGATAATAGTTAAACCAAACAATACACAGATATCAATTAAACTCGTAACGACATTAATTATTTCTTCCGAGAGTGAAACTTTGTACCAAGGAATGTCAATAACACCTGAAATCATGTTGTAAAGTAGTGATAGCCAAATCAAGGTCATGGCAAACCACACTCCTTTCAGCCAACGATAGGTATCTTCACTATACCCAACAGCATATAAAGCACCTCGATAAAATTTATTGAGCATACGAATAAAGTAGAAGCTACTTGAAACAGTAAATAATAAAACAAAACTATTTACGCTAATTACCAATAACCATGGCTGCTGGTGTGCTGGTAACTGTGTGATTGCTACTGGGTAAACTAAATAAGGTATCAAAAAAATGCAGCCAATAAACCATAAGAACATCGCTTTGGTCGTTAATAAAGGCGTTTTTTTCATCAATAAGGAAGATTGTGTAAAGCCAGTCATTAATGGACCAACAATTAAAATACTGGGTAATAGCAAAATATAAAAACGATAGGCAAGTTCAGACTCAAAAATTCCAGCAGCAAAAGTAACTAAACGAAAAGCCAAAAAAAGTAACAAAAAGAAGCTGATTTTATCTTTAGAAGGCAACCACTTTAAGCCCATATTAACTAAAAATATCAACATCACTAATAACATCGTTGATGAGAAATCTAAGATGACTTCAAAAAGCTCCAAGCTAATATTCATTACAACTCACTTCGTATATTGACCTTATACCATCATTAATTGCTTGCTATTAAACGCTAAACAGAAATCAGACTCAATAAAAATATTGTAGTGATAAAAACTGAAAATCCTATATACGCCGCTAAAAATAAGGAAAAAAGTAGTACTCACTTATAAGGCTGGTCGATAATAGTGTTGTTTTTCTTATACTACGCAGGAGTTTGTCATTCAATTTATTACAACAAAAAAATGAGAGAAAAATGCTAAAATTTTTAAAACAAACATTAATGTTATTATTATTAAGTCAGTCCTTCGTCGCGCAAGCTATTGTTATGCGTCACGATGTTGATACAGCGGAATACTTACTTGATACGCTAGACTATCAATCAACTATTCATGTAGATGGTTGCACAGCCACATTAATTGCACCACGCTGGATATTAACCGCAGCACATTGTATTGGAAATCATTATCCAGTAGGTTTACAGCTTAGCATTGCTGATCAGAGCATTGCAGTAAAAAATACCCATATGCACCCAGAATTTACTCAAGAAGGAACACCTCATCACGATATCGCACTAATTGAATTGGCAGAGCCAAGTTTTAGTATTATTCCTACCCCACCTTATGAAGAAAATGACGAACAAGGGAAAATAATGAAGCTTGTCGGCTACGGCGGCACGGGTAATGGTCAAACAGGGGTTACCAATCGGTGTAATCCGTGTGAGTTACGTGGCGCTGATAATATTGTTAAAGAAGCCAATGGTTACCATTTACGCTTTTATTTTGATGAACCCTCTGCTAATGATAGCTTACCGCTAGAAGGTGTTGGTGGTCCAGGGGATAGTGGTGGCCCAGTATTTGTTGAGGTGGCAGGTGAGCGCTTTATTGCTGGCGTGAGTTCTTTCGGCGGTAATTATTATGGTAATTATGATCAATATACGCGCGTTAGTATGACAGTTAATTGGTTAGCCGAAATAATGGCTGATGATTATCCGGGAAATTATTCAGCTCCGCTTTATTCTGAAACAATAAAAAGCGAAGAGAATAAGGGAGGAGGTGCTATTAACTTAATATGGCTTTTGGGCATCAATATTTTATTATTATTGCGATGCTCTAAGACATATTTCGAAACAAAGCGTTAAACATTTGGCAAATGAACTGGTTTACACTCAGGGCTCTATTATTAAATATTTTGGAATGTACGTGAAAAATAAGTCAATAGGTTACAAGCTTAAAACAGTCTCTGCAGCAAGTTTGCTGTTGCTTGTCACTGCACCTTTATTTGCTGGTAATGTCGATTTATCAGGTAGATCGAAGCAAGATATGCAACAAGATGAAGGCCGTAAACCTGCAGAAATTATCAATTTTGCAGGTGTGAAATCTGGTGATAAGGTACTCGACTTATTAGCTGGTGAAGGCTATTACTCTGAGATTTTGTCTCGTGTTGTCGAAGAAGAAGGCACTGTTACCTTACAAATTCCGAATGCTTATCTTAAGTATGTAGAGCAGCCTCTTAAAAAGCGTTTAGCAAATGATCGCTTAAAAAATGTCACCTATCTATTGAGTGAAGCTGAAGATTTAAAGCTAGCAACAAATACATACGATAGTGCTTTTTTAGTTTTGGGGTATCACGATATGTTTTTTCAAGAAGATGACTGGAACTTTACAGCAGATACGGTTATGCCACAGGTGTTAAAGTCTTTAAAAACTGGTGGGAAGCTTCTAGTGATTGATCATGCTGCAGCAAAAAATACGGGTATTAAAGACATCAAAACCTTACATCGTATTGATGGAGCATTTGTAAAAAATGACTTAGAAAATCGCGGATTTAAACTGCTTAAGACCTCGAAGCTATTAGAAAATAATGACGATGACCATACTCAATTAGTTTTTAATCCAGAGCTGCGCCGTAAAACAGATCGCTTTGTGATGCTATTTGAGAAAGTTGCTCATTAATAAAAATGTTTTATATGAAATTACTGACGACTAGGCTCAAAAGCATCATACCTTGGTAGTGCTGCATCTAATTCTTCCCAGTTGGCTTTTGATGAAACAAAGTTATGGGAAATAGGTCTTTCAGATATTGCAGAATCTAAAATGCCTAAACGGATACGAAGCCTAGTTGGGTCTTGTTCATTTGAACTATATACTGGAGAACCGCACTTAGTACAAAAGTGGCGGTTACGTCCAGGTTTAAATGAAAAGGTCGTTAAACTTTTTTCTCCTGCAGTAATTTCAAAATCAGCCGTATTAATAAAGCCATTAGTGGCATAAGCAGTGCCGCTATTTTTACGACATAAAGAACAATGGCAATGGATAATATCGCTTATTGCTCCGGTTATTTTAATGTTTACTTCGCCACATAGGCATTGTCCAGAGTACATATCTATTCCTATTATATTTTTCCTTGCCAATAACCTGTATCAAGCCATTGTTCAAATTTAAAACCCACTTCTTTAAAGTGAGCCACTTGCTTCATACCAAACTTTTCATGTAAGGCAACACTTGCGGCATTAGGTAGAGTAATTCCCCCAATCACGCTATGAATAGAGCGTTTTTTTAGCTCAGCAAATAACGCTTGGTATAATTGAGTGCCGAGCCCTTGTTTTTTGTGTTTAGGTGAAAGATATACGGTGACTTCTACTGAAAATCGATAAGCAAAGCGCTCTCGCCATTTGGTAGCATAAGCATAACCAAGTATTTCACCCAGTTCATTTTCTGCAACTAACCAAGGGAGCTCATCTGCCTGTATTTTAGAAATTCTAGCTAACATAACGTCTGAAGAGATCATCTCCTCTTCAAAAGTTGCAACTGTTTCAACAATATAATAATTGTAGATATTAGCAAGGTCGCCAGCGTCTTTATCTAGTACATTTCGGATCATAAGGAGTTCATCAATCTACTGGATTAATGACCTATAAAAAGAAAGATATTGGCTGCTGATCTTAACAAAGTTAACCATAGAAAAGGAAGGGGATTTAAGCATAATCAAAAAATTGCATCATTATGGTGATGAATTTTTATCACGTATGTTTTCAATGCTTTTAGCAAAAAATATTGATGACAAATTGGCTATTCGCCGTAGTATATTGATACATCTATCTTGCCATTCAACTTCTTGACCAATTGCCTCACAGCAAATAATGCCTGTCGGTTTGAAATCATGATGATATATATAATCTAACAGTGAAAAAATACTATTTGGCTCAAAGTAAGCACCATTGAAACAGGAAGTTGCATTATCACTTCTTGCTTGATTAGCAATGAGAACTTGATGTTTTAAGATATAATCAAAATATTCAGGAAAATCAGTTCGGGCTAAAACTGCTCCTGATGTGTAGTGATTGTTCTCATCAAAACAGCCTAAACTAACTATCTCATTATAGTCATTGTTAAATACCCAAATACTTACTCGGTGTGCTTGCGGTATTTTACTTTTAACCATTTGGCAAATAGTTATTACCTTATCTTTTACGGCTAAATTTGGCTTGCTAATAGTGATCGATAACTTGGTATATGCGTCCATTCTTCAACATTATATGATCTTTGATTAATTTACATTTTAGCAGATAAATAAGCTTTCAAATGAATGATAGCCAAAACTAACTGTTCATAAATACCAAATCTGTTTGGGAAAACTTTAATAGGTGAGGAAATATAGTGTTGATTTCATTAGCCAGCATGCTTAGGTACATACCCATAACCGGTGAGCAATTCTGATAAAATAATAATTAAAATAGTTTTGAGCATAAAAGTATAATCAAACATTATGCAACCTTATTAACAGTCAAGTAAATCGAATGTTAGTACAAAAAATGAGGCTTGATGATATCTCAAACTTTAGATTGATGATGGCAAGATTAATGTAAATTCATAGCCAGCATGAGCTTCTTATGACAGCATATAAACTTATTTTCATTTAATGGAATTGTTATGGAGAATAAACCTACCGTTTGGGTTCATCCTGGTTTTGTCATTATATATGGCTCAAATTTAGATGCTGCTTCTCATGTTCATCATGCGATACAAGTAATATGGCCCCAAGATAAATCGCTTTGTAAATTAAATGGCATTGATATATCAGGGGCAACTATAATTGACTCAAAAATAGAGCATCAATTAGAAATGTCAGCAGGTTGGGTACTACTCATTGAACCCAAAAGTGGTTTAGGACAGCAGTTGTCTTCAAAATTAGTAGGGCAATCATGTAAATCATTTAACATCACCTTTGCCACTACAGCTAAACAACCGAGCCAAAATGAAGATATAACTAAGCTTTTAGCGCCTTTATTTCTTGAGTTAAAACTTAACAAACAATTTTTAGCTTTTAACAAAACTACGGTAAAGGATAAGCGCATCCGACAGTTGATGACTGAATTGAACCAGTGTTTACACGGAAACTGTATTAAACCTTCAAATTGGCGAGCGGCTGAAGTTGCGAGTCAATTAGCTTTATCTGAAAGTCGTTTTCTACACTTATTTAGCGAAGAATTAGGTATTGCTTGGCGGCCTTATTTATTATGGCGAAGAATGATGTGCGCGATTCAAGCGATGCTAAATAATGGTTCAGCTACTGATGCCGCTCATTTTGCTGGTTTTTCAGATAGTGCTCATTTAAGTAGGACATTCCGAAATAATTTCGGTATGTCCATAAGAGAGGCGCACATTCTTTTTAAAAAAGTTAGCTAGTTTATTCAAGTTATTTATCGAGTGGTTGATTATTCTGTGTGCATAATCATCGAATAGGAACCACCCATGAAACATATATTAAACACTTCAATTATAACCATAATCGCATTGATAATCGTATTTTCCACCTTAATCCATGGAAGTATTGTTGATATATCCATATTCCATGGCATGATTTTACATCCTATTTTTTTATTAGCGGGGCTTTCTTTATTTGCCTTAGTCAAAGAAAAACGAAGCAGTGATTAATAACTTCATTCACGCTATTAAATTAACTGATCGTTTTTAAGGAAAAGTTAGCTAGTTTGTTCAAGTTTCTCCTGAAGCAAATGACTATTCTAAATACATATTCATTGAGCAGGTATTCACATGACTAAACTATCAAAAAGCTATCAAATTGAAACTCCGATGTTGGACTTTAATCACCCGCAAATTCAAAGTCTAATTCAACAAAGAAAATGGCGAGACTTATCACAATATGATGCTATTGGTGCAATTTATAATTATGTACGTGATGAAATTAGTTTTGGCTATAACGCCGATGATCGTTTACCAGCAAGTCAAGTGCTCAACGATGGTTATGGGCAATGCAATACCAAAGGAACATTATTAATCGCGTTATTACGCGCCGTCGGCGTATCTTCACGATTCCATGGCTTTACTATTTATAACGAATTGCAACGAGGTGCTATTCCAAGTTATTTATTTTTCTTTGCGCCAAAGCGCATTATCCATAGCTGGGTTGAGGTTTATCACAATGATCAATGGATTAATTTGGAAGGCTACATCATAGATAAAGCTTATCTTACACAAGTGCAGAATAGCTTTGCCACTCAATGTGAGCAGTTTTCAGGTTTTGGTATTGCAACTAAATGCCTCGCGACACCTGATATTGATTGGAAAGGAGAAGATACATATATCCAAAGTGAGGGCATAGCAGATGATTTTGGTGAATATAGCCAACCTGATGACTTTTACGCAAGTCATGGCAGTAACCTTTCAGGGCTTAAAAAAGTGCTTTTTCGTTTTGTGCTTCGACATTTAATGAATTTAAATGTGAAAAAAATTCGTACTAATGGCATTAACCAAAATGACAAGTTAAAAAGGTAAGTTTCTTTATGATCAGGCTAGCTTTGTGTGGATATTTTATTAACACAATCCGTCATAGAGCTAGACCGTAAAATGGTCAAATCAATACAGCCATTACTATGTTTAGGTTAATCTTCAAGTTGAATTATAGTAAGCAACTAAAAAATCAAACGAAAGGTAGCCCCACCTTGACTATTATTCCTTACCGAGACTTTGCCATCATGGGCTATCATTACTTGTCTTGTCAGTGCTAAACCCACCCCTGAGCCTTCTTTTTTAGTGGTGAAAAAGGGGACAAATATTTGACCAATGTCTTCTTGTTTAATACCAGTGCCATTATCAGATATTTCAACCACCACATGTCCACGTAAATTTAAGCTGGCTTTCATGGCGATTTGTGGTGATGTAATTTGGCTTAATGCTTGTTCGGCATTTTTTAATAAGTTAATCAGCACCTGCTCGATCATATCGACATCGACATTGACATCAAGCTCAGACGGAATGATTGAAGTTGTTAACTCCACACCATTAGATCTTCTCTCTTGTGCTGTTAATGATGTTACGTGGGTGAAAAGTGTTTCTATTGAAATGACTTGTCTACAAGGTGCAGGTAATTGGGTTAACCTACGGTAACTAGTCACAAACTGCATCAGGCCATCACTACGGCGAGCGACTGTTTTTACTGCTCCTAATACATCATCCAATTCTTCGTTGATTTCGTTAGCAAAATTAACAGTGTCGTCGCCAGAAAAGTTAGGTGATTTTTTAGTTTTCTGTTGAACATCTTTAACTAAGTCCACGGCTGTTTTCGCAAGTGATGCCACAGGAGTAATACTGTTCATGATTTCGTGGGTTAAAACACTGACTAAATCTTGCCAAGCTTGTAATTGAGCAATAGCTAATTCACTTTCAATATCTTGCAGACTGAGTAAAGTTTCACGGTGAGCCGCTGTGGTGATTTCGGTTGCAGAGATGATCAGTCGATGTTCTATACCATCAATGAGGATATTAACTAAAGTACGCTCTCCGGCTAATATGGATTGTAACCTTTGTGGAAACTCACTATCAAATTGTGCCAGATCAGCTACTTTGGTGATCGGGTGAGCACCAAATAAGCGCCGAACGCTATTATTCCACAAGGTGATTGCACCATTATCATCGATGCTTAATAACGGCACAGGAGCATGCTCAAGAATGGCTTTTATCTGTCTTAATTCACTTTCTTGTGTAGAGCGTACTTTTTGAATGCGCTTTAAAATATCAGCAAAAGTTGAACCTAATTCATCAAAGCCTGTACCGAGTGTTTTTAACTCAAATCGTTGAGAGAAATCAGCATGGCGTATAGCATCAAAAAAACGGACTAATTCTGCATTGGTTTTAGAGATAAATCGCGTAATTTCAAAAAATTGAAAAATGAGAATCATCGATAATAACAATATCGAGGCATGATAGCCTTGATGCATAAGTGCTTGAGTGAGTAGTACCAATGTCACCATTGTTAAAACAGTACGTATAACAATTAGAAGCGAAAATCGTTTAAAGTCCATGTTTTTCCATCCGGCGATACAATGCTGCGCGTGTTAAACCGAGCTCTTTGGCTGTGTGACTGATATTGAAGCGATGTTTTTTTAATGCTTGCGAAATAGCGGCCTTTTCAATGTTATCTAAATTATATTCATTGGACAAATCTCTCATACTTTCAAATGTTTGTTCTGGTGACGTCGTATTTATTTTCTTGCTGGAACTCACATCAAGTTGAAAGTCATTCGGCTGTAATATTTGAGTTTGACTTAGTATCATCGCCCGTTCAATAGCATGGCGTAACTCTCTTACATTACCGGGCCATGGATAAGTCGTGATTGCTGCTAAGGCTTGAGCACTGATCTCTTTAGAGGGTAAGCCTGTTTTATTATATTTTTTACTATAAATATCAATATAATGTTGCGCGAGCAAGCTAATATCATCAGGACGTTCTCGTAATGCAGGAAGGTTGATTTCTACGGTATTCAGTCTAAATAATAAATCTTGGCGAAAACGGTGCTCATCTTTAAGATTGTCTTTGCTTAAATTTGTCGCACAAACCACTCTTACGTTAAAAGGAATCGCGATATTTTCTCCGATGGGAATGACTTCTCTTTGCTCTAGTACGGTAAGTAATTTTGCTTGCAAATGCAGAGGTAAATTACCAATTTCATCGAGAAATAATGTTCCGCCTTCAGCCGCCTGTAAGCGACCGATCCTATCGCTCTGCGCCCCGGTAAATGCGCCTTTTTTATGGCCAAACAATTCACTTTCAAATAATGTTTCGCTGATTGAGCCTAAATCAACCGACATAAATACTTGTTGTGCGCGTAAACTCTTTTGATGAATTTCACGGGCAACTAGCTCTTTTCCTGTGCCATTTTCCCCTAAAATCATTACATTTGCTTCGGTAGGAGCTGAGCGCTTAATTAATGATTGAACTTTCATCATTTGGCTTGAATTACCAATCATCGTCTGTTGATTAGCAGAGTTACTGACTTGTACTAAGACTTTATTGGTATCTCGTAGATTTTTAGCCTCACTACGGCTTTGTCCCAATAGAACAGCCGTTGAAACGGTAGCTATGACTTTCTCATTTTGCCAAGGTTTGGCAATAAAATCAGTCGCGCCAAGCTTCATAGCTTCTACGGCTATATCAACGCCACCATGAGCTGTGATCATAATAATAACGCTTTGCGGATTAATTTCTAATATCTTTTGTAGCCAATAAAAACCTTGCGAGCCTGAGCTTTCACCTGGGCCAAAGTTCATATCCAATATTATGGCGTCAAAATGTTGGTCACGAATGAACTGTGGGATATGCTCGGGTAAATTACAGGTACTTACATGCGAAAAATGGCGTTTTAGCAAAAGTTTACCTGCAGTTAATATGTCTTCATCGTCATCAACAATTAAGATCTTACCTTCTTTTTTCACTCATCAACTCCGTATCATTAAAACCATAACCTAACAGTAAGTGTTCATTAACGTACACTTACTGTTCATAAACGTACAGTATTAATCATTATTATTTTTACTATAAATTTAAAGTCCAATTAAAACAAGGCGTTACGTGTTGGAATGAAACTTGAATTGTTAAAGCTAAGTTAAACTAATATTGGCTGATGCCACTTATTTATTATGATAAAAAACACCGAACCGCTTCATACAGTAACCACTAGTACCAATAAAATTAGCACAACAAAAGGCGATGTTTCAAAAGCCGTTTCTGGTGCGGGTATGGATAAAAAAGTGATTAGCCAAATTAATCCAGTAAAAAAGTGGCTAACTATTACTATGATGGTATTAGGGGTGGTGCTTGTGATTTATATGATGACAAGTAAAACCTCCGGGAAAGTACTTTCAGTCGACAATACCCGTATTGTTATTTCCAATGTGACGTCTGGTGTTTTTGAAGATTTCATTCCCATTCGAGGCAGAGTAACTCCGGCGAAAACGGTTTATTTAGACGCCATTGAAGGTGGACGTGTCGAACGTATTCTTGTTGAAGACGGCACAAGTTTAACAGCAGGCGATTTAATTGTTGAGTTGTCTAATGCTTCTTTGCAATTAAGTGTTTTAGGTAACGAAACAAGAGTGGCTGAGCAGCTTAATAATATGCGTTCAATTGAGTTAAACCTTGAGCAGAATCGGTTACAACACAAAAGAAACATTGTTGATATTCACTACCAAATAAAAATGTTGTCGCGCCAATTAAGTCGTGAAAAATCGCTTATATCAACCGGTGCAATAATGCAGTCAAAATATGACGATACTTTTGATACCTTGCAATGGTATGAAAGCCGCCTTGCATTAACCAAAGAAAGTCAGCAGTCAGATGCTCGTATGCAAGGTGAGCAATTAACTTTTTTAAAAGAGACCAGTACACGCTTAGAAAGTAACTTAGCTATTTCTCGTCAAAACCTAGACAACATGAATGTTAAAGCCCCTGTTGCAGGAAAACTTTCTGGCTTTAACGTTGAAGTTGGTCAGAGTATTGCTCGAGGTGAGCGTCTTGGGCAAATTGATACGCCGAATGATTACAAGCTGACTGCCTTTATCGATGAGTTTTATTTAGGTCGTGTCGATATTGGGCAACAAGCAACCTATCTAGATAATAGCTTAGCCAAGAGCCAAGGCAAAGATCATGCATATACTTTAGTGATTTCTAAAGTATACCCTCAAGTACAAAACGGCCAGTTTGAAGTCGATTTCAAATTTGTCAATAACCAGCCAGCGGGCATTCGTCGGGGACAAACCATTCAAATAAAACTGACTTTAGGAGATGCCAGTAATGCGGTGTTAATACCTAATGGAGCCTTTTTTCAAGACACCGGCGGCAAGTGGATATTTGTTGTTAGCCAAGATGGTAGCGACGCAATAAAACGTAATGTTCGTTTGGGTCGTCGTAATAACCAAGTGATTGAAGTTCTTGAAGGACTAGAACTTGGCGAGCAAGTAGTGACTAGCCCATACAGTAGTTACAAAGATATGCAACGACTGAAGTTTAACTAGTCACTTCAGTCAAAACAGTAAAAAAACAAAGATAATCAAGTAAAAAATTTTGGAAAACATAAGGAACTTAACATGTTAAAACTACATAACTTAACACGCGTTTATCAAACTGAAGATGTAGAAACTTCAGCATTAAATAATGTCAATATTGAAATAGCCCAAGGTGAATTTGTTGCCATTATGGGGCCTTCAGGTTGTGGGAAGTCAACCTTATTAAATACCATTGGTATGCTGGATTCTCCTAGTTCAGGAGACTACCTTTTTTTAGATGAAAATGTCGCTGGTTATTCAGAAAGCCAACTGTCGGTGATCCGTAAAAAAAATATTGGATTTATTTTTCAAAATTTCAACCTCATTG
>Ga0209395_1000092_pt1 | contig 145418 bp, 126 predicted proteins | sample GOMGulsemesocosm_3_FD_184635 | JGI IMG/M metagenome (GOLD analysis project Ga0209395, IMG submission 184635) | Methane-oxidizing microbial communities from mesocosms in the Gulf of Mexico - GOM9D Gulf of Mexico (SPAdes) (version 2) | ecosystem: Environmental > Aquatic > Marine > Cold seeps... | reverse complement strand
AAACGGAAAAAGAGTTACAAAAAACCGGATGGAAAGACGCGGGGCTTAGTTTTGGTATTGCAACAAGTTTTGAAACCCAAAATAAATCCGAGTGCTTATCGTTAGCTGATCAACGAATGTATAAATACAAACAAGACAAGAAATAATGGTAGGGATGTTAATCAGTCTGACTTATTGAGTTCATTGTTTGATGATGCGTGGTAACCAAGCAGTATAAGGGGAGAGAAACGATTAATGGAATCAATGTTAAAAGAAAAATATATATTTAGATCAGGTTTGATTAATCCTGGTAGAGAAATCTGCTTTTTCAGGTATTGCATTAACCCTTTATCAGTTCATATATAAAATGTTTCCAGTATTAGGAATTGATGCCTTTGACTTAGCTGAAGTAATGATTCATACAGGTGTTGCAGGAAGTTCAAAAAATGTATTTGAAAACAAAGATCTAAAGGAAATTATAAAAAATTCCAGTCGACCGCTGGCAGCGCAGTTATTTTTATCAAATTTCAGTGTGCTAGAGAGTTCATCGAATACCTGTTATCGAGCACTAAATTTGGCGTTATTCTCTATAAAAAACAATTCAACGATTGACCGCAATGGGTCGGCTACCGCCCGTTGAAAATTTACTTCATCTCTTTAACTGTATTGTCAGATTAGACGGACGCTTGCCAGCCAAAAGCAGTCAGTTGCTTTATTTTAAGACCCTGTAAATGATTTTTAACCTGTCATTTGCTGTCATCATCAGCCAAATACATTATTTCTGGTTATAATTGTATGCATGTTCAAACTACTTCCTCTACTTATTTTAATTTCTCAGTTTTTTTATACTTCGCCAAGCTATTCTTCAAGTTCCAAGCATGAACAGCTTTTCTCTGAAATAAGTGCATTAACTGATGAAAGCGGTGAGAAAACATTAGCTGAAATCATTGAAATGGACGGTGAATTTAAAAAAATCACTCCTCCTTTTAGTGGCGGGTTTACACAAGCAGCAAATTGGTTTCGTATTGTTATACAGCGAACTGAAGATGCACCCATAGAGTGGGTATTGTCAGCTACACCAGCTTACCTTAATGATATTAATTTTTACTCAGCTAACAATAAAAATCATTATACAATGCAACAAGCAGGAGACCTTTTTTCTTCGGAATTACGTCCTCTAGATAAATTGTATGGCGCTTATTCCTTTGTTCTAAACATAACTGATACCTTACCTCACGTCTATTTTTTACGCTTACAAACACGCTCAACATCTACTCTGAATATTTCAATATTGTCAACCACTGATTCCATAAAGCACAATATCAAAAAAAAGATGCTGCTATGTATTTTGCTTGGGGGACTATCGTTCATTTTTATTCAAACCACTTTAATGTGGAAGCAAACACAGCATAAAAGTTATATTGCATTCTTAGGCTATATCTTAATTAGTATTTTTGTGTTACTTATTATGGATGGTACATGGCAGCAATACCTGATACCTGACTATCCAGAGTTGTTTACCTACACACCACAATTGATGATGTGGGGACTACTGTTTTTTATTAATTTATTTTTTATACTATTTTTTGACACATCTAAAAACTTTCCTATCTTTCATAAGATATTTTGTGGAGTACTGGTTTTAGCGACGTTAAATTTTCTAAGTGCACCATTAGGCTATTACACAATAATTACACCATTAGTAGTTGCTACAAATTTGTTCGTAGCTATTCCCATGCAATTGTATGTAAGTTGGAAATCAAAACATCATTTAATAGAAGGTAGTCTAAGTATATTTTATGGTGTCATGCTCTATTATATTTCCTATGGAGGAATGTTATTAACAGCATTAGGGGTGTTTTCGATTTCTGCAATATCAATAATAAATTTCCAGATATTTTTTTTAGTATTTTTACTATTTATTGGATTGCAACAACACTTTAAAAGCCTGATCAAGTTTAAACAAGAGGGGGTTATGCGGTTACAAACCGCAGAAAAAATTGCAAAAATAGAGTCTCAACAAAGCAAAGACAAGTCTACGTTTCTTAATCTTGTCGCCCATGAAATTAAAACCCCACTGGCTGTTATCGACAGTGCCATTCAGATTTTAGAAACACAGCAGGATTTAGATGTCATGGTCCGTAAACGACATCATAGGATTCGCTCGTCTGTTTCAAATCTAACAGATCTGTTAGATAATACTTTTTTGTCAGAAAGAACTAAAGAAGCACCTTTACAGCCCAAAAAGGAACTATGTGAATTAAGATCTATTGTTGAACATCTAATTCAAGCAAAGTTTGCAGGTGATTATTTTTATCTTGAAATAGCCGATAATTTACAGTGTGTCGCTGATGTTACTTTACTTAATTTAGCATTAAGTAATTTATTTGGTAACGCATTGAAATTCAGCCCCAATAAATCAAAAATCACTGTAGTTGCTGAAAAAATAATGAAACAAAATAAAGATGGCGTAATTATTAGTGTAAGTAATAATTATATTGCAGAGCACAAACCGGAGACCAGTCAATGGTTTACTAAGTATTACCAAGCTAAAACCAGCTCAAATCAAGAAGGGCTTGGACTTGGTCTTTATATGGTAAAGAAAATAGTTGAAACACATGGTGGTGTATTTAAATGTTCAATAGAACCTAGAGAGCATCAATGGAAAGTAACCGTTCAGTTATGGTTACCTGAGATAAAAGAGGTTTCTGAAAAATGATTAAAGTATTCGTTGTTGAAGATAATGATTATTTATTGGAAGACATTGTCCACAGTTTAAAGCTGCAAGGTTATGACTGTTATGGTGCTACAGATGCTTTAACATTCGATGAGCTATTAGCTAGAGAAGTACCTGATCTAGTCATCTTAGACTGGAATTTGCCTGGTGAGGATGGTTTATCGATTGCTGAAAGACTTCATGCTAATGATAAAACGAATCATGTTGGAATTATATTCCTTACTGCTCGAGGGAGCCTAGAAGATCGTATAGCTGGCTTGGAGCTTGCTGATGCTTATTTGACTAAGCCAATTGATTATCAAGAGTTAGGATCAATTATTACCAGTATTAATCGAAGACTAGCACCTAACAATGAATCCTCTGTTGAATCTGTATGGAAAATCAATGAAAAAACATTGGAACTCAATACGCCACAAAATAAAATATTATCATTATCCTATCGTGAATACATTGCGCTATATAAACTAGCAGAAAGCCCAGGCATTCCTGTTTCAGCGCAGAAAATTGTGGAGGCATGGGGAGAAAACTGGCTAAGGTTCGAAAAGAATAGACTGGAATTATTGTTATCAAGATTAAGGCGTAAAATTAAAGACAACAGCAATATTAAATTAAACCCCATCCGCTCTGTGCGTAATGAGGGTTATCACCTTATGATACCCATAGAAATAATTACTCATGAGCAGTTTTCTGTTTCTACAGAAAAAAAGTCTAGCAATAAAACACAAAAGTCAGCTGTTGTAAGCCTGAGTGAGCATGCCTATGATTTGTCGCCAAATGCAATTATGATTACAGGATGCAATCAAAAAATAATTAGAACTAATACAGCATTTAGTGAGGTTACTGGTTATGCTGCACAGTCCGTTTTAGGTAAAAACCCTCGTATTTTAAACTCAGGTCGGCATGGTAAACCTTTTTATCAACTGATGTGGCATAGTATAAATATGACAGGGACATGGTCTGGAGAGATCTACAATCGTAGAAGAAATGGTCAAATATACCTGCAAAATATAAAAATAAACGCGTTGCATAACTCCGCTGGAGACGTTGAAAATTACATTGCAATATTTAGTGACATTACGCAAGAACGGGAACAAGAGTTACAACTTAAACACCTTTCAAATCACGATGCTCTAACAGGACTAGCCAATAGACGATTACTTCATCAACAGTTTGATACTGCAGTAACTAATGCAAAACGACAAGGGGTACAAATAGGCCTTCTATTTATAGATTTAAATGGTTTTAAACCAGTTAATGATAAATTTGGTCATTCTTGTGGTGATTTTATGTTACAAGAAATAGCCTCAAGAATACTCTCGTGTGTTAGAGAAACTGATACTGTAGCACGACTGGGTGGTGATGAGTTTGTGGTATTAATGACCAATATTGATAGTGATAATGCAACTGCAACTGATATTTTGAGAAATAAGCTTAAAAAAATAATTGCTCATGAATTTATATTTGAAGGTAACACGATAAAGCTTACAGCAAGTATTGGTATTTCTATTTTCCCAGAGCAGGGTACCAATTTTGAAACATTATGCAATGTAGCGGATATGGCAATGTATAAAAATAAGGAAGAAATGAAATTATTTATGTAATAACTTTTCCTGTTAGTTACACAGCCCCGTAATACTATGAGGTCTGGGTCTGTCATTTCCTGTCGTTAGCACCTCAATAAAAGCCAATGTACAGACAGCAAATGATAGTTTTATAAGGAATCTTTAATATAAAATTATTTACTCTAGTAATTTATATTTTATTAAGTTCAAACCATTTCCTAGTTTTATATTATTGAAATATCGTAAATACTAAAGATAAGGTTTGAAAATCGTTTTCCATCTCATTTAGTAACCTATTTTAAAAGAGATGATGGAGTTACAGTATTTTCTGCGTTAATTTCTTGCTACTGGTAAGGAACGGTCAGGGGGGTATTTTCATTCCAACATAATATATAAATTACTATTCATAATCGAATAGGCTGAGTGCCCATTTTTTTTTAATGTAATCAAATTTATATATGAAAAACCCTACAATAAGAAACACCCCTTTTTTAATTGGGCTGGTTTTTACTAGCGGCCTTGTAATATCAGGCCAAGCAACTGCTGTAACTGGTGATTTCAAGAATACTGATTTTGCCGCCGCCGCACCATTTACTTATGACCATGCTACTGGTGGAGGTGCGTATAATGATAGAACTGTCGGTGATAACGCTGATATTACAGAACAACTTGAAGGCGGCCAGTTTTCTTGTGGAGATGTAATTAGCTATCTGGCACAAATTGAGATGGAATCAGCTCCAGTTGATTCAGTACAAACAGGCCGTTTTAACTTTAGTTTTTTAGGTAACTCTACTGGACAAGCTGGTGCGGCACATAGTGAAGTGCTTGATGTTAGTATCAATTATGGTCAAGTTGAAAATGGTGAGACTAATTTTGGTACAGGTAATCCAGGTGAAGGTTTTTACGGATTAGACTCTGGTGTTAGTGATGATGGCGGTAGTAGCGCAACCTTGATTCGCCAAGGTTTAACAGGTGAATTATTTACATCCGGTACCGTTTTAGAATTAACTGTCGATGTTGATGATCTTGAAGCGGGCGAGAAAGTTGTATTACGTATAGATACAAAATTATCTTGTAAATCAGGCAGCTCTCCAACGGGTAATTTACAAGGTGCGATTGTTGATGGAATAACAATAGAAGCTAGTCGTGAAGATCAAGCCATCAATACAGGAAATCAAACGATTCCATTTTTAAAAATAGGTGATATCGCTGGAGCAGGTGAGCCATTACTGCTACTTGAAAAAACTGTGACTACTGCAAGTGGTCAATGTGGCACTGATGATGTGGAAGAGTTAACTGTAACAGCTGGTGATACAGTTAAATATTGCTACGCCATTAGTAACCCAGGTACATCTGACTTATATGCTGTTTCAATTGTTGACGATAATGGCACCGCTGGTGATGAAAGTGATGATTTTACAATAAATACAGGTAATTTATCATCTGGCACAACAAAAACAGTCACAAAATTAATTACTTTAGATTATTCAGGTACAGTTGTTAATACTGCTGATGCAACTGGAAATAATGGACTTAACGGTGGCCAATATGCAGAACTAAGCGCTTCTGATATTGCAACAGTACACGTGACTGCTGTGCCAAATAGACCACCAGTGGCTAACGACGATAATATTAGTGCCGATGAAAACGGTACCGTATTAATCAACCCAGCAAGTAATGATACTGATCCAGATAATAATCTGGATAATACTGTCACAATAGTAAGTGAGCCTACAAATGGAACGCTAACTAACAATGACGATGGCAGTTACACTTATACTGCTGATGATGGCTATAGTGGTGAAGATAGCTTTATTTATGAAGTATGTGATACTGAGGGGTTGTGTTCACAGGCAACTGTTACAATTGTTGTTAATTCAACCGCTAATCCTCCTGTCGCAAATAATGATAACCTTGAAACTTCAGAAGATACAGCTGCTACTATTAATGTAGTCATTAATGATACTGATGTTGATGGTAATTTAGATGCAACAAGTGCAACTTTGATTTCTCAAACAACAAACGGTATTGTTGTTAATAACGATGATGGAACATTTACTTATACTCCGAATGAAGACTATTTTGGGATAGATTCTTTTTCTTATCAAATTTGTGATACCACTGGCTTATGCAGCATTGCCGTAGTTGATATTAACGTGACAGCTGTTAATGATGCACCTATAGCTGAAGATGATAGTATCAGCACAGATGAAGATAAAGAGGTGATTATTCATGTTGCTAATAATGATAGTGATATAGATAACAATCTTGATACTAGCAGTGCAACTGTGACCACAGAGCCTTCAAATGGAAGTGTTACTAAAAATGATGATGGTACATTCACATACACGCCAGATGATAACTTTAATGGCATGGATAGCTTTTATTATAGTATTTGTGATACTGATGGTCTTTGTGATATAGCAGAAGTTATTATTACTGTAAACCCTGTAAATGATGCCCCCGTTGCGTTAAATGAGTCAGTTAATACTGATGAAGATGTGGCAGTGACTATTGCAGTCAAAGACAATGATAATGCTGGGCCTACTAATGAAGACCAAACGTTAACAATTAAAGAAACTTCTAGTCCTACGAATGGCACAGCTGTTATTAATGATGATGGTACAGTAACTTATATGCCAAACACGGATTATAACGGTACAGATAGTTTTACTTATACTGTTTGTGATACTGATGCACTTTGTGCAACGGCAACTGTAACAATAGGTATTGCTTCACTTAATGATGCGCCTGTTGCTACAGATGATAATGTTACTTTAAATGAAGATGAACGTGTCACTATCAATGTTTTAAACAATGATAATGATGTGGATGGTAACTTAGACCCTAGTTCAGTAAAGTTAGTTGGTAATGGCCCAGGAAATGGCTCGGTTGTAGTGAATAATGATGGAACATTTACTTACACACCAAATGCTAATTTCAACGGCACAGACAGCTTTACTTATGAAGTATGTGATACTGAAGGTATGTGTGTAACAGCAATTGTGACAGTTAATGTGCTTGCGGTTAATGATGCGCCAGTTGCTTTAGATGATAGTTATATTACTCAACAAGATGTTGATTTAATTGACAGTAGTCTTTTAGATAATGATAGTGATGTGGATGGTGATGAACTAGTCGTTAATTTTGCAGATACGACCAGTCAATATGGTGGTTTAGTCAATGTTAATTCTGATGGTTCATTTGAATACTCGCCTACATCAGGTTTTGCGGGGTATGACACATTTACTTATCAAGCCTGTGATATTGAAGGCTTATGTGATACAGCAATGGCTACTATTGAAGTTCAAGCGAAGAACAATCGTAGTATCTCCGTTGATTTACAAGACTTCACAAGTAATGGTTCAATGTTAAGCGGCAGTATGCTTATTAGCAACCAAAGTGGTGGTTATGATGTGCAGGTAATTGATATGGATATTCGTGTACAGTATCGCTCAAGTGAAGTTAAACAATGGACTTCTGTAGAAGTGCTTGAAGCTTCATGTACCTTCAACCCTTTAGCCACTTTCTCTATTACTGATACTAAAGCGGTAAGTTTTATTGATTGTACTCTTGCCGAAGATATTACAGCTGATGCAACAGTTCGTGTGACTGCAAATGTCCAAATATATGGTCGCATCAAAGGAAAGAAAACAGATGGTTGGTATTTAAATAGGCTTTCTAACTAACATGGTAGAGAGAAGTTAAAGGAACTTAACTGTTTCTTCGTTTTTTATAAAAGTCAAAGCCGTCATTACATTACTGTAGTGGCGGCTTTTTTATTAATAGGGACTATCGCAGTTTAGTTTTTCCCCTTGATTCTTTAAAGTTAGATAGGCTCTTTATATAAAAATCATCAAAAGGTTCAATGATATGGAATGGGGGTATGGCAATGTATAGTGATAAAAATTCATAGCTAATCGTCAGCTATGGGTCGTTATGAGTCAGTCTATTATGATAACCCCATACACTTTGCAGTTTAGTCAGTATTAATCAAAGCTACTTGATTTTTTTCAACACACTTTCAGAGGGACTTACAGTTTACTGGCCTTTTTTTATATCTGCGGTTTTAGGTTGGGTTATCAATCCCGTGGTCAGCTAGTTTTGATATTGAAATGTCAGCGGTCTTACTTATTTCACGCCAGCAAATATTCCCTAAATCTATTTGATGTAATACGTCTTTAGAAGATGAAAAACGCTCAGATTCATAAAAAAAATCATCACCCGGTTCATTTCTTTCTGATAGCCTGATTTTTTTACTTCGTTGTTGCCAACTATCAAACTGCTCTTTTGATGCATTAAGTTCATTGATAATTGAAATAACAGATTTCTGGTAGGCATCTATATAGGGTTTAGCATGACTCAGTTTATAGGTGCCCCAGTTTCGCTCGACTTTAAATAGTTTGTTCCATGACACCTTTACATCATTAAAGTATTCAATACATTCAGCTGTTCCTGATAATATTTTTCTTGGTTCAAATGCCGCCATCAATATTTTTCCCTGATTGACTTTAAACTTCTTTGAGCCTGTTAGTTCATAAATTGATTTTATATTTTCGTAAAATCGTTCTTTATTTTTTATTGATAGGGAGTCAATTTCCACTTGAGATAATCCTATTCTACTTAGCCATCGGAATGTTAAGACCTGCTCAATCTTATCGTTGAATAGGCGGAGAAAATATTCCACAGGCATAAGTTCAGAATGATAATCAAAGCGACTGTTTTTTAACGCAGTCACTAAACGGCTGAATAAATTAAAAAATTGTTCGGTTTGCCCCCATTCACCACCTAATAAATTTTCACCGCCAGACATATAGCTATAATAACTGTGGTGAGCATCTGTAAAGACTGTGGTGGAAAAATCAAGTGTTCCACCGCAAGAGGTAATATTACCAAAGGTTGGAGAGCCATGAACAGAGTGTGTATCGAAATAGATTGCGGCATCTGAAGCTAAATTCCTGATAATAACATCAAGATAATTCCGTACCTCTTTAGCTGTAACTGTATGGGTTAGTGAAAGCCCTAAATCGCGCTTTAAACCATACTCAAAAATTGTTTTTAATTGATCAGGGTTATCAGTAAAGTATTGATAATGAGCAAATCTGAGATGATTGCCTACACGGATAATAATCGCTGCATTATCATTAGATACTTCACGAATGAAGGGGAGTTTGATGACCGCTAAAATGCCAGCGCTACAAATGCCTTGTGTTTTGATTGCTGAACTATAAATGTACTCGTGAACTGCTTCAGTCAAACTAAGCTGGCCATCTTTATGGCTTTTTTTTGGATGATTAACCCAGGCTAAAGGGGTGGCTCCTGTACCTTTTAACACCACATCTAAATATTGAAAATGATTGGGTGACACATCCCTAATAATTTCACCCACCCAAATAGCCCTGCCATCCCCTAAAGCGCTACCGACAGATTTATCATCTGAATCTTGATAGCGAGAAGCAAAAAAGGTTTTGGTTATGGGACTTTTTACTCTATTAACATCTTGCTCATCAAATTTAAACCAGGCAAAATTTTCTAGAATAAGTTGTTCAATTTTTTCATCAGACTCGGGTAGATCAAGTTTGAGTTCTTGAGCTAAACCCTGATTAAAAAGGATAAGTTGTGAATGAGGGACATGCTCAACCTTTATATTAACTGAGTAGTCATTTCCAAGTGAGCTGAAGGAATGCTTAGCATTCGAAATTTCAGCCAGGGAAGATGCTTGCTGCTCATTTGAGTTTTGATGAGGGTCATCGAGTAAAGAAGAAGCGATTTTTGTCATTTGTATATAAATAAACCACAGGTTAAAGAGTCATATACCACCAACTTCTTGGTCGTATTTTATATTGAGTCGATAAAAGGAGGGGCTATTGGCTGCGACTGCTTTTGATCTTATTCTTATCGCGGCAAGTTTTTTTGATGCTCAGCAACTTATCAATTATAAAGCTTCTAAGGCCCCTGGCAGAAAAAACTCGCTGACCAGCATTTTTTGTTTTTGAATAGCATAGACTGTTCTTCTTCCCCACACCTGAGATTCAACATCAACTCGCTTAGTGAGTTCAGGCGTCCATAAAGCATAGGGTACACAGCTGGTATTGAGTTGTAAACGCTCAAGTTTAGGGTAAGAAAAAATCACTTCACCTAAAGGTCGCGTACCTAAGTGAGATAAATTACGCTTAGCTATTTTGATGGTGTGTTCGGGTAAAATGGTTCGAGCCAGAATTAATGGTTTACCATCAGCATGTAATAAAACTTCTCTGACTAAATTAAATTGTTGGTGAGGTAAATTAAGTAAATTACATTCACTCAGAAATGCGGGTTTCCAGCGATGAAATAGAATTTCGACAGCAAACGCGTGGCCGTAAGTATTCCTTAGTCGGCGCGTTAACGAGTTTTTTTCATAAACCCATGAGCTAACATCGGCAGGTAAGATTTGCTTTAAGCCAGGATGCTTTTTTTTCCAGTGGGGTTCCTGGGTAAATAAGAAACTATTTTTATGCACTTAGGGTTATACCTCGGAGTAAAGAGTCGTTTGGCCAAGCCAACGATCAATTATAGGCTGAATAGACTCTGGATGTTGTTTGCATAGGGTGGTCGCAGCCTCTTGCACAGGGTCTAATAAGGCGGTATCCCGTTCAAGATTGGCTATTTTTAATTGCATTAAACCTGTCTGGCGCGTCCCCATCACATCTCCTGGGCCACGGAGTTCAAGGTCCTTCTCAGCAATAACAAAACCGTCACTACTTTCACGTAAGATACTTAAACGCTGTTTTCCCATATTGGACAATGGGTTTTGGTACATTAACAGGCAATAGCTTTCCTGTTCGCCCCGGCCAACTCGTCCACGTAATTGATGCAGCTGAGAGAGCCCAAGGCGTTCAGGGTTTTCAATAACCATCAAGCTGGCATTAGGGACATCAACACCGACTTCAATCACTGTGGTTGCGACTAATAGATCGTAGTCGTGGTTTTTAAAGCCTTGCATAATGCTATCTTTTTCAGTGGCTTTCATTCTGCCATGAACTAGAGAAACTCGAACGTTAGGGAGTACTTGGGTTAAATGCTCAGCCGTTTTTTCAGCGGCTTCACATTGCAACACTTCAGATTCTTCAATTAAGGTGCATACCCAGTAAGTCTGGTGTTTATTGGCTGTCCAGGTGTTGATCTTTTCAATAATTTGATCGCGCCGTTCCGCTGGAATGACGCAGGTGGTCACTGGCTTTCTGCCAGGGGGCAGTTCATCAATAATAGAAATATCCAGGTCTGAATATTGCAACATAGCTAGGGTTCGGGGGATAGGTGTTGCCGTCATAACAAGTTGATGAGGGCGGCTAGAGGCCGTTTGGCCTTTTTCCCTTAGAGCCAGTCGTTGGTGTACCCCAAAGCGGTGCTGTTCATCAATAATGATAAGGCCTAGCTGATGAAAATTAACCCCTTCCTGAAATAAAGCATGCGTGCCAATAATAATATTGGCCGTGCCATCTTCAATTTCACTCAAGGTCTGTTTTCTGGCTTTGCCTTTGAGTTGACCCGTCAAGTAAGCAATATGGCAGTTATTGTGTTTAAACCATTGCTTAAAATTTCGCTTGTGCTGTTCTGCTAACAGTTCGGTAGGCGCCATAATGGCGACTTGATAATGGCTGGATAAAGCAAGTAGAGCAGCATAAGCCGCGACAATGGTTTTTCCTGAGCCTACATCGCCTTGAACCAGTCTTAGCATTGGGTGATTTGATTGGCAGTCCGTAACAATTTCCGCAATAACCCGTTGCTGAGCCCCTGTTAATTGAAAAGGCAGTGACGATAAAAAAAGTTCTGATTGAGTCGGTGTGGCTTTTAAAACAGGGGCTTGCCATTTTTTAACAGCCTGTTTATTTTTTAATAAAATCAGATGGTGAGCCAATAACTCCTCAAAAGCGAGTCGCTTTAATGCCACAAGATTACCTTGCTGTAATTGCAGGGTGTTTTGTGATTCTGGTTGATGTAAAGCCTGTAAAGCGTGGCTTAGGGAGGGGTAATGATATTGATCTAATATAGATTGAGGGAGCCAGTCGTTGAGTTGATCAGGATTTTGTAAATAAAATGATAACGCCTGATTTATGGCTTTTCTGAGCGAGCTTTGTCGTAAACCGTCTGTTAAAGGGTAAATCGGGGTTAAGCAGGGTTCGGTAATGTTTTCGGTGGATGAAATTATTTTGTATTCAGGGTGAATAACCTCACGTCCCTGATAGCCAAAACGAACCTCTCCAAAACAACTGATTAATGTGCCCGGGGTAAGCTCATTGCTTTGTTTGGCTGAAAAGTGAAAGAACTTTAAGCTGATATAGCCTGTCTGATCGCTGATTCGGCAGACTAGGCTGCGTCGACCTTTCATTAAAACCTCTGTGAACTCGACAGTGCCACAGAATAAAACAGACATACCTGAAGATAAGCTATTAATGGGGTAAATTCTGGTGCGATCCTGGTAGCGGTGGGGGAGGTGAAATAGCAGGTCTTTAAGGGTGTAAACCCCCAGTTTTTCTAAGCGAATAACCGACTGGGGGCCAATACCAGATAAAATAGAAACAGGTTGGGCTAGTGAGTCCATATTGCTTGGTTTAGCAGGTGTATGCCTCTCTGATAACCATAATAGCATCCATTTCTACAGCAACCCCTTTAGGTAATGCAGCTACACCAACAGCAGCACGAGCGGGGTAGGGTTGAGTAAAGTATTCACTCATAATTTCATTTACAATAGGGAAGTCGGATAAGTCTGTTAAAAAAACATTAAGTTTTACAATATCAAAAAAATCACCACCAGCAGCCTCCGCTACCGCTTTTAAATTGTCAAAAACTTGCCTGATATGCACAGAAATATCACCTTCAACAATTTCCATCGTTTCGGGGACTAGCGGGATTTGTCCCGAAAGGTAAACGGTATCACTAACTTTTACTGCTTGAGAGTACGTACCGATTGCTTGAGGGGCCTTGCTTGTTTCAATAATTGTTTTTGTCATTTTAATCTTGTTTGCTTTTAAATATTCAGCTTTAGGGTACAAGTTTATATAAAAAGAGGGCGTGTTTCTAGTGCCCTGTTCATCATGCTCAATAGGTTTTGTGCTGGATCAAAAGGCTCAGGCTTATTTTAAGGAATGAGGATTTAATAATACCCGAGTCTGACTTGTCTTTTGTTCCCACAGCCGAGCTAGAAAAACAGTTGCGTAGCCTGCTATGCACCTGTTTTCCTAACACGACTGTGAAAACAAAATCCTGCGTCATGCTTTCGGGTATTATTCAATCCTCATTCCTAAGCTTTAACACGAGTAATTTTTAAAATGATAAATAACTTTTTAAGCTTACGGATAATCTTGGCTAAATGTACCCGATCTCTCACCGAGAGGGTGATTAAGTCGATGGAAACTTTATCATCCTGATCTGCAATTGTGACGCTTTCAATGTTTGCATCTAAGCTAGAAATAGTTGAAGCGATGGTTGCGAGTGTGCCGCGCTGGTTAAGTAACTCTATTCTAAGTTCAGCAGAAAAGTCACCAGAGACTTCATGGCTCCATTCAACATCAATCCAGCTGGTTTGTTTTTTCCTGACTTCATTACTATTACGACAGGCATGGTGATGAATAACGATGCCTTTTCCTGGATTGAAAAAGCCAACAATAGGATCACCAGGAATAGGGCGGCAACACTTTGCTAAAGTGATGACTATGCCTTCCGTACCTTTAATAATTAAGGGTGCATGTTCAGTCTTGGTGTCTTCTAGTTTAACCGCAGCATGAATATCATTTTGGGAGAGTCGTTTGGCTATCAGGATAGGCATTTTATTACCTAAGCCTATTTCTTCCAGCAACGTATCCATTGAGTGCATTTTCATCACATCTAATAGCTGAGCGATGCGATGGTCTTCAATGTCATTTAAGTTAAGATTGTGGCTTTTAAGTTCTTTGTCCAATAAGCGCAGACCTAAACTAACCGCATCTCGTTGCTGGAAATTTTTTAGATAATTCCTAATGCTACTACGCGCTTTTGCGGTAATAATGTAATTTAGCCAAAGAGGATTGGGTCTGGCCCAAGAGGCAGTAATAACTTCAACTGTCATCCCATTTTCAAGTTGGGTTTGTAGCGGGATTAATTTATTATCAATTCTAGCTGATACGCAAGCACTACCAATATCGGTGTGGACTGCATAGGCAAAATCAATAATAGTTGCGCCTCTAGGGAGTTTTATAATATTACCCTGAGGGGTAAAAACAAAAACCTCTTGAGGAAATAGATCTACTTTAAGGTTATCAATAAATTCTAGAGAATCGCCAGCCGTTTTTTGAATTTCTAGCAGGTCTCTTAGCCATTCTGTTGCTCTGGCGCGCGCTGTTTCCCCCGATGAATCCTGAGACTTATAAAGCCAATGAGCAGCGATACCCGATTCAGCCAGACGATGCATTTCATGGGTTCTAATTTGAATCTCAATAGGGACGCCATAAGGGCCTATTAAGATAGTATGTAGTGATTGATAGCCATTCGCTTTTGGCAGGGCAATATAATCTTTAAATTTACCGGGGATTGGTTTAAACAAATTATGAACACAACCCAAAATACGGTAACAATCATCAACCTGGTCGCAATAAATACGGAAGGCGTAGACATCAAAAACATTGGAGAAAGATATTTTTTGACGCTGCATTTTTTTATAAATGCTGGCGATATTCTTTTCTCGACCCACGACATCAAAAATAAGTCCCGTTTGATTGAGCCTGTTTTTAATCGCACTTTCTATGGTGTTAACTATTTCTCTTCGATTACCGCGTGCCTTTTTAACGGCTTGATGAATAGCTGAAAAGCGGTGGGGATGTATGGATTCAAAGCACAAGCCTTCCAGTTCGTGTCTTATACTGTTCATGCTAAGGCGATTGGCTAAAGGCACATAAATTTCTTGAGTTTCTTTAGCAATACGGCGCTTTTTTTCAATCGGCATGGCGCCGAGAGTTTGCATATTATGTAAACGGTCCGCTAATTTTACGATAATAACTCGTAAGTCTTTAGCCATAGCCAGTAACATTTTTCTGACATTTTCAGCTTGGGCTTCGGCGTGTGATTTATTATCAAGTTTAGTTAACTTGGTAACGCCATCAACTAAATCCGCAACTTCCTGACTGAATTCATCGGCTATTTGTTCTTTGCTAATGGGGGTATCTTCAATGACATCATGAAGAATGGCAGCAATAATACCCCGAGTATCCATGTGCATTTCTGCAAGGGTAATCGCAACTGACAGAGGGTGGCAAATGTAAGCTTCGCCACTTTTTCGAAACTGCCCTGAATGGGCATCCGCACCAAAGTGATAGGCGTGGGTTATAGATTGGACTTGCTCTTTATCAAGGTAGCCGTCAACAATTAATTGTAATTTTATCAGTAGGGTTTCTTCGGGGGAATCTACTTTTCCTGAAAAAGGTGTTGCGGCCACCACTGACATGACAATTAGCTTATATCGCTAGGAATTGATTCCGTTTGTTCGCTTGCAAAACGGTCACCTACATTATGTAAAAGATCAATGTTGTCTTCAGTAACATGACCTTCTGCTATTTCGCGTAATGCTAGAACAGTATCTTTATCTTTGCCGCGAGGGATGAATTCTTCAGCTCCTTTTGATAGCTGACGCGCTCTTTTGCTGGCTAATAAAACCAGTTTAAAACGATTTTCAACATTTTCTAAACAATCTTCAATAGTAACTCGAGCCATTATAAAAAAACCTTATTAAATTTGAATTGATCCCATATAGATTATATATGCAAAATACCTGCTTATATAAAAGAGAACTGAGTAGTATATAAATAAATCACAAATTATGCAATTTGATTGTTTTTATATACTTCATAAATTAAGCTTGTATCGCTATTAATGTTGAAAAACAATTTAACTAGCGGATATTAGCGGGAGCTGGAATAATAAAACGATTGAGGCGCTAATGGAATAGAGGCGTTGTAGCAACGCCTCTATGTTTCTAGGTAAAAAGCTTACTTGTTTTTTTCTTCTAAAATAGCAACTGCTGGTAAGATTTTTCCTTCTAAAAACTCAAGGAAAGCACCGCCGCCTGTTGATGTGTAGGACACTTTATCTTTGATATTATATTTATCAATAGCCGCTAAAGTATCACCACCACCAGCAATAGAAAAAGCTGAGCTATCAGCAATTGCTTCAGACATGGATTTTGTACCTTCAGCAAATTGGTCAATTTCAAATACGCCAACAGGACCATTCCAAACGATAGTGCCCGCTGATTTAAGCATTTCTGCATAAAGTGCTGATGTTTGTGGCCCAATATCTAAAATTAAATCATCATCCTCAACATCGGCAACATTTTTAATAGTCGCTTCAGCGGTATCAGAAAATTCTTTAGCACAAACTACATCAGTAGGCACAGGGATAGCTGATCCTAATTTTTTAGCTGCAGCCATTAGGCGTTTTGCTTCATCAATTAAGTCTTCTTCGTAAAGCGATTTACCGACAGAGTAACCTGCAGCAGCAATAAATGTATTAGCAATACCGCCACCAACAATTAATTGGTCAACTTTAGTTGATAAAGATTCTAATACCGTGAGTTTGGTTGAAACTTTAGACCCACCAACGATAGCAACTAGAGGTGAGGCGGGTTCATTTAATGCTTTTCCTAGCGCATCAAGTTCATTAGCTAAAAGCGGTCCCGCACAAGCGACTTTGGCAAATTTGGCAACACTATGTGTAGAGGCTTGTGCTCTATGCGCAGTACCAAATGCATCCATTACAAAAACATCACATAATGCAGCCATTTTTTGGCCTAGTGCATCATTATTTTTCTTTTCGCCTACATTAAAACGTACGTTCTCACATAGAACCACTTCACCTATTTCAATAGAAACGCCATCTAGCCAGTCTTTTTCAAGACGAACAGGTTTTCCTAATAATTTTGATAATTGATCAGCAACAGGTTTTAAGCTTGATGCTTCGTCAAATTCACCTTCAGTTGGACGGCCTAAATGAGACATAACCATAACAGCAGCACCTGCAGCAAGTGCCTTCTCAATCGTTGGGACACTCGCTTGGATACGAAGATCACTGGTTACTTTCCCATCTTTAACTGGTACGTTTAAATCTTGACGAATTAAAACGCGTTTACCCGATAAATCAAGATCAATCATTTTTTGTACGGACATATTAATTATTCCTCTTTTCTATAAGTATTAAATATATTTTATGCTGGCTATTATAAAGATGAAAAGGAAAAGGCGAAAGGTGAAGCAAGAGTATCTTCTAACTATCTATAAATAGGGAATAAGCAATGTTAATATTTTCTGGCTTTTTTATGCATGTAAGCCATGCAGCTATTTTTTTGATGAGGAAATAGTTGGGGTTATGCTCAGAGTGGTTAAACTGGTGAAATATATTAAAAGAGCGGTGGGTTATATGGCTTTAAAGTGTGTTATTTGGCATGTTTTTAATTGATATAAATTTAGTGATGAAAGTTATAGAGTTATAGCGTTTAAGGATAATAAATGTAGATGGAATGCAAAAGAATGATTAGTAGGCAAGTGGGGCACTCCACTTGCCTACTGTAGAGCAATTATCCTTGTTAACTAGTCGTTAAATTGTTTTTACGACGATAAGAACTTAAGCCAATTAACCCACTGCCAAGCAACCAGGCCGCGGCAGGGATTGGTACTGGGGAAGTGGCTGTAATAGAAAGTGAATACTCATTAATAGGTGTTCCATAACTTCCTGCTTCATTACCACCAAGAATAACCGTGTACTCTTGCCCTGCCAATGCTATAAATTCAAGATCACCAGTCTCTGAGTGTGTCAAATAATCTAGACCCACAGTGCCATGTGGGTTTGAATGAGTATAAAGATCAGGGTCATAAATAGATTCTCCAGTAAAAAAATTAGTATACTCATAACGATTCCATTCAGAATGTTTACTATAAGTTGCTGCTGAACTTGTATCCATACCAGTAAACACAGTAACTCCAAAGTTTGTCCAGTCCCCATTAACCGTTGAGAGAGACAGCTTGATTTTGGTATCCTCCATTGCCTTGATAAGGCCATAATCAGATTGATGCGCCCAACCTAAGTTACCATCAAACCATGCGCCCTTTGCTGTATCAATATCTGCAGCTACACCATAAGTTGCCTGTGCATTGGCTCTAGATACAATATGGCTTTCTGCATTTGTATGAATCATTGCAGCCCAGTTAAGTGCTTGGTATCCAGAAAACCCAAAAGGAGTAACGTTGGTAATATCTGAATTATTTGAGGTTGAACCTATAACTTGCGAAGCAGTACCTCCGGTACCAACCCAGCTATTTCCCTCTCCCCATCGCAGGTTCCAACCATCAGTAGAATAGCCTTGCCCAACGGCTTCATTTTCATTGAATGTACTATACATAACATGTGCTGAAACTGTGGGAATGGTACAGCAGGCTAGAGTAGAGCTAGTAAGTGCAATACGAATAGCTTTATTTATTTTTGTCGATTTCATTCTAATTTAAAGTCCCTGATTAAGTATGATTAAGGTAGGGTTTAAAAGTTAAAGTGGTGGAATAAACTAAGGATGAAATAAATATTGGCATCGGCTTAACTTGCATACTTCACTTTAATCATTAAACTCCCTGAAACAAAGGTTAAGCATATTTTGTACCAAAGTTATTTTAATTGTGGGTGTAATGGGGGTATGGTGATCTGATCTGAAATACCTTAAGACTGGGGGCTAGGGGATTTAGGTTGGATAGTAGGTAAGGTATGATATTTGAAAAGGAAAATGAATGATGGGGTCTTGCAATCAAGCATGCTGCTGTCAGGAACATCGAAAATGCTTGATTGCAAGACTTGACCCTATTTATTCCGTTCCTATTTATTCGAGGAAAAGGCATAGCCGTAGTGCAAGGGCTTGCTGAGTATGAGGAAGGCCAAGAAAACCGCGAGTTTATGAAGGCTATTGCTCAGGGGTTAATTGAGATTAAAGAAGGGAGTGAATTAGAATTAGATGATGTAAAAAAGAAGCTGGGTGTAAGTTGAGTGAAAATTCTTATTTCCAATTCAGCTTTTAGTGACTTAGAAAGCATCAAAAGTTATTACGAGGGAGAAGGCGTTTCTTGTATTGGTGAGCAATATGTAGTTTCAATTATTGAGCATATTCAAACGCTAAGTAAAAATCTAAATATTGGCAGAAAAGTTCCAGAGTTTGATGAAGAAAAAATAAGAGAGTTTATTCATTCCCCATTTAGAATTGTTTATTTGAGAGAGAAAAACTCAATTCATGTCATCAGAGTATGGCGAAGTGAGAAGTTACTTGTATTGCCCGAAGATAAAACATAACAAAAAAACAAGAAAATCAAGGGGGGCATGCCGCTACCGGTGGATAATTAAGTCATTGAATTATAAGTATTAAGGCTGTTTTTTTCTGAGTTATGTGAAAGTAAGATCAGTTTAAAAGCAACGGCTTGAACAGCTGTTTATTAATTATATGATGTGTTTTTAGACAAATGATCACCACAAGCTGTTGTCTTTCTGCTTTAGTGTCATTTTTAATCAAGGATTAAATTTACATGACTAAAACCAAGCTGAATTTAAAAAACATGAGATTTTAAGTGGGAGGGGTTTTTTAGCCGCGACAGCTCTTGGTCTTGTCCCGGTCGCGGCCTGGAGGCCCCTCCTATCCATAAAAATAATATCGTTTCCAATATGTCTTTATTTAACCTGTGGTGAATTCATAGCCATATAAATTTATAACGGATTGATTTATTATTTTTTTATCTCTAAATCTGGCGGTATACCTGTGCTGTTAGTGCAGTGGGATCTGCATAATTTTGAAATATTCTTAAGCTCTGAAATATGATTGCTTGATAGGGGGACTTATTGGCGGCAACTGAAATAAAATCAACAACAGGCGGGGCTAGAAAGCCCCTTACTCAGTTGATAACAGCTTAACGTGTTTTGTCTATTGCGTTCTCGTTAGCTTGATCTAGCGTTTTAGCTTCATTAGGTAGCTTTACTTTGAGAAAGCTATTTAAAGCACCTTTACTGGTAAGAATACGGTATTGAGCAAATAGCTCATCATATTTTGCATTGGTATAAGCACTTTTAGAGACAAACATTTCATTTGCTGAGTCTAATAAATCTAATAGGGTTCGCTGGCCAATATTAAATTGTTTTTGATACGCTGAGTTACTTTGAATACTTGAGTCTCGGTGAAGTTTAAAGAAATTCATCTGGCTGTTAATTGTTTGGTGAGCAACCCATGATAAACGCATGCTCTCAACGACTTGTCTGTAAGTATTATCTCTAATATCTTTTGCTTGATTAATTAATTTAGCAGTTTCTTTTCGGCGAGCAAGATCCTTTCCACCATTAAATAGATTGTATCTTAGGCGTAACATGGCGGTGGCATCTTCATTTTTACCTTTTATACCATCCAGATCTACATTATGTGACGCACCCGCTTCAAAATCTATCCGCGGCATGTAAGCGGCTTTTGCGGTATCATGCTGCGCAAAGGCAGAGTCAATATCTGCATTGGCAGATTTTAAGATGGGGTGATTAGCAACCGCTTGTTCTATGGCCAAATCTAAATTGGCAGGTAATGCGTCTGTTGGTGCAGATACTTCTTGTAATGAGCTGGGAAGTTCACCTATCACTCTTAAAAAAGCAGTTTCTGCATCTTGCAGGTTACCTACTTCTGATAATACATTTTTTTCAGCTAGTGCTAAACGACCATTTGACTGGTCTGCATCAGCACGTTTACCGATACCACGCTGACTACGTAATTGAATCTGGTCATTGGTTCTTTGGTGAACCAGTAAATTTTCTTTTGCTAAAGACAGTAATCCCTGGCGACGTAATACATTGATGTAAGCCTCAACTGCATTTAAGGCGGTAATTTCAGATTGACCAAAAACAGTATAGGCTCTAGAGTTTGTTCTTGCTTTATGGCGATTTACTTCACTAGGGGTGGCTAAACCATCAAAAATCATTTGTCTTAATTGAATAGAGGCTTCTTCTCGGCCATAAGACACCGTACCATCACCCCGACCTCTTGTCGTGGGGTTTGAGGATTGCTCCCAACCAATACCCGCTGCAATATCGATGGTAGGGAAATAGGCTGATTTTGCCTGATTAATTTCATGTTCAACGGCTAATCTTTCTGATTTTGTTGATTGAATTTGAGGGTTTTCGTTAATCGTTTTTTGGATTGCTTCTTGTAACGATTGAGCTGATGACTGAGTGGGGGTAAGGCTGTATGCAACGAGGCTGCTTATCTGTAGCAGGTGTTTTAAGTTCATAAATCTATGTCCATATTGAAATTAATGATATTTATACAAATATATTTCATTTAGCCTGAGTTATCAATCGAATTCTTTAATCAATAAAGCTAAATGTAAACGATCAGGAATCTTTAGCTTTTTAAAAATTGAGGTTAAATGGGCTTTTACAGTTCTTTCAGAAATAAATAAAGTTGAAGCGATTGATTTATTACTGTCGCCGGAACGAATCATATGGGCGACTTCTCGTTCTCTATTTGATAGCGTTAATAATAATTTAGATGACTTTATTTTTTTTTGTTCAATATTTGTAACTGCTACTGGCGATTTTTTTTGTATTAATGTGCCAATAACTTTGGATACCAAATGGCGTTGAATCCATATATCCCCTTTTAATAGTCTTTCAATCGCCTGAAGTAATAAGGTGGGGGGCACTGATTTATTGCTATAACCAGCCGCTCCATGAACTAATGCATCGATTTGTTTGTCATCGGACCAGTCATTTCCTAAGATAAAAAAACGAGTTGCCTTGTTGGCGAATAGGGATAAAGAAAATTCATTTTGAGGAATTTTATCAGCATCGACGATAGTGATATCAGCAGTAATCTCTGTCGTCATATCGGAAAGGCTATCAACTTGATACTGAGCATTCAAAATTGATGTGCAAAAAGTGATGAACTGTTGATTGTCAGATAAAATTAAAATTTGATTCAAATGAATCTCCCTGAGAAATAATGACTACTTAGACTGCCAGCCTCGGTGTTAGTTATAAGAGGGGAGGGCTTTTAACGCTCTTTAAGTGCTCTATTTTTTGCTTTTAAGATAGGTTTAAGTAAATAGTCTAGTACAGATTTTTTCCCCGTCAAAATATCTATATCAGCCGTCATACCCGCAATAATGTTTAATCGCTCGCCATTCTTTTCCAGATAAGTTTTATGAGTACTTAAACGGATCACATAGTAACTTTTGTTATCTTCTTCATTGATGATGGTATCTGCGCTGATGTGTTGTAACTCAGCTTCCAGCCCGCCATAGATTGAAAAGTCGTAAGCCGTTAATTTTACCATTGCTTTTTGCCCAGGGTATAAAAAAGCGATATCAGCAGGTCTGATTTCTGCTTCAATCAGCAATTGATCTTCTAAGGGAACAATTTCGACTAAATCCATGCCAGGCTGTATTACGCCTCCAATGGTGGTTACTTTTAATTGTTTGATTGTACCTTTTACTGGGGAAACTATTTTAGTGCGAGTGACCCTGTCTTCAAGTGCTAAAACAGAGCTTGATATTCTTTTTAGTTCTGCTTTGACCGCATTAAGCTCTTCCAGTGCTTCCGTATGAAAGCGGATTTCAAGTTCAGTGAGTTTGTTTTTGGCTTCATTCAAAGACGATTTTATTCTAGGAATAGATAAACGTGCTGAAGATAATTCGCCTCTTAAATCGTTAGTGCTACGTTGTAGCCGAAGGATTTCTACCTGAGACATTGCGCCTTCAGCAACCAAAGGCTCTGACATTTTTAATTCTTTTCTTAACAGATTATAGCTTCTTGAAATTTGAGATGTTTTAGATTTTAACTCAATAAGGTCTTGTTCTTTCTGGCGAATTTGATCTTTTAATATTCTTTTATTGGCTTTTAATTCATTTTTCCTAGAGACTAATAATTGTCTGGTATCTGTTGCAATGCTTGGGTTGTTTTGTAAAACTTCATCAGGCATAACCAGTGCCTGTTTGTTCACTTCAGCCGTTAATCTGGCCGAGGTTGCTAGCAATTCATAGTACTTGAGTTTTGTTTCATTAAAAGAAGAGGCAAACCTGACGGCATCTAACTGGAGTAATGGCTGGCCTTTATTAACAATGTCACCCTCTTTTACTAAAATATCAGCAAGAATTCCACCTTCTAAATTTTGTACCACTTGAATGTGGCTGGAGGGGATGGTTTTTCCTGAGCCGCGAGTGACTTCATCTAATGTTGCGTAATTAGCCCAAATAATAGCGCAAATCACAAAGCTAAAGGCGATCCATAAAATAAGATGACTTTGGGTGGATGCGCCATAGAGATTGGCTGAATTGACATCGGTTAAAAAATCCTGGTCTTCAGCTAAATGATCTGAGCTTGATTTTAAGTCTTGCAGTTTAGTTAACATAGATTATCCCGACACCTTAATTTGTCCTTGTTTTAATGCCTCAAGCACATTAGCTTTGGGTCCATCGGCTACAATTTTAGATCCATCCATCACGATTAATCGATCAATCAGTGTTAATAATGACGCTCGATGAGTGACAAGAATTAAGGTTTGATTACTTAGTTCTTTAGCAAATTTTTGTTTAAATGATTCTTCAGTACTGTTATCCATAGAATTGCTAGGCTCATCCATAATAAAAATGGGGGGTGAGAGCAATAAAGCTCTGGCAACTGCAATGCTTTGGCGTTGTCCGCCAGAAAGGGCTGAACCACGTTCACCCACGGGTAAATCAAAACCTGCAGGATGTTTATTGACAAAATTTGTGACCCCTGTAATTTCAGCGGCTCGTAAAATAGCGGCATCATCTGCAAATCTAGCTCCCAAGGTAATATTATCTTTAACACTGCCAAACATTAATGAAATATCCTGAGGTACATAACCTATTTGGCGGCGTAAATCAGAGGGATCAAGTTGTCTTATATCGGTGCCATCAATCAGAATAGAGCCTTCCTGAGCCTCATATAAATTTAGCATTAATTTTTCTATGGTACTTTTTCCAGAACCAATGCGACCAATAAACCCTACGCGCTCCCCTGCATTAATTTTAAAAGAGACATTATCTAACGCTTTGATAGGTTGTTCTGGATAGCTAAAGCTAATATTCTTAAATTCAATAGTCCCTTGAAAGGTGGGGCGATGTAGAAACTTTTTACCAGCTTCGCGTTCAACTGGCAAGGACATCATCTTATCTAATGAACCTAAGGATGCTCTTGCCTGGTGATAGCGAGTTAACAACGAAGCGACTTGTGAAACAGGAGCTAACGCGCGACCAGTAAGAATGGTGCAAGCGATGAGCCCCCCTGTTGTTAAATCACCTTCAGAAATTTTATACACCCCAAAAATAACCACAGCGACAGAGGCTATTTGTTGTAAAAAGGTGGAAAAATTAACAGCCATTGAGGAAAGAAACCGTGATTTAAGACTAAGGCGAGCAATTTGGCCGATATTTTGTTCCCATTGTCGTTGAATCTGACTTTCTGCGCCCGTACTTTTAATGGAATCAAGGTTGGTTAGCGATTCGATTAAGGTCGCGCCTTTTTGGGCCGAAAATTTAAATAGTTCATTGATCGTGTTTTTTAGTGTCCCCTGAACAGCTAAGCTCCCCAGAATAGCGAGCGGTAAAACAGCAAGAGGAATAAGGGCTAGATCGCCTCCCAGCATATAGATGACTGCAATAAAAATGAATAAAAAAGGCAGGTCTATCAGGGTGGTTAAGGTGGCTGATGTCAGGAATTCTCTAAATGATTCAAATTCATGTAAATTATTTGCAAAGGCGCCAACAGACGCAGGGCGAGATTCCATTTTAATACCGAGTACTTTTTCAAAAATAGTCGCTGATAAAATAATATCCGAGCGTTTCCCAGCGGTATCAATAAAATAGCCTCTTAATGATTTCATCATAAAATCAAATAAGTAAACAATCATAACGCCAATAGCCAATACCCACAGTGTTTCTAGAGCATGATTAGGGACAACCCTATCGTAGACATTCATTACAAATAAGGGTGAGGCGAGGGCAAATAGATTAATAAGCAGGGAGGCGATTAAAACTTCAATATAAATAGGCCATGATTTAAAAATAACATCCCAGAACCAGTGGTTGACTTTTGGGGTGGCCGAGTGAGACGTTCGATTATCAAATTTATGATTAATTTGAATGAAAAATGCAGACCCCGTATATTCTTGCTGTAATTCATCTAGAGAGACTGTTTTTTCGCCACTATCTGATTCAGGAAGAATAATGCTGTATTGCGCATCGTTTTTTTTGACTAGAACGCAGGTTTTATTATTTTTTAACAGTAAAACAGCAGGTAAAACTAAATTGGAAATTTTATCTAGTGGTCGTTTGATTAATTTCGTAGAAAAACCAGCCCGTTCAGCGGCTCTAATAAATAAAGAGGGGGTTAATTTATTATTAACTAAGGGTAATCCTGCGGTAAGAGACTCAGCTGAATGTGGATTATGTAAAATTTTGCAAATAGAGAGTAGGGCGAATAATAAGGCGTCATCAATATTATTTAATGATGATAGGTCTTTATCAATGATAGGAGTGTTTTGTTCTGTCATATTTTTGAATAGCCCAACATGAATCCAGCAAATAAGTTATAAAAAATAGCTATGTATTCTATGCTAATGTTATAAGTAAATTACATTACAGTTTAGAGCAAAATTGAAAGATTAAAGGAGTTTTATCAGATGCCTTATGTAACAAGAGATGAAAAAGGTGTGATTGTGGCAATACATCAGGATCAAGGTGATGAAAATAGGCAATGGGAAGAAGCCAGTCACCCAGAGGTTATAGCGTTTATCAATAATATTGATAAACCACATAAAGTTAAACGGGCTTTAACAGGGTCTGATAATGAAATGGCAAGGGTTATTGAAGATTTAGTCGATTTATTAATGGAAAAACAAATTTTTGTCTACACAGAATTACCCGAAGCCGTCCAAGCAAAGTTAAACGTAAGAAAACAGCTAAGACAAGACATGAGTTCCTTGGAAAATTTAATTGATAACGATGAGGATATTTTTTGAGCCACAGGGATGTGGCGAAGACAGATTTTGCATAGCGCCAAGGATGGCGTGTAGCAGAGCAATACAGGCGAGTCGGCCAATATCAGTAAGTTACTTGGCTATGACTTAAACTCAGGTTAAAACAATATATGAGTCTAGAATGCTGTAGAGCGGACTTCAGTCCGCTATCATTTAACATAACGACCTTTATGGCGGACTAAAGTCCGCTCTACAATAGGCAGCCTGTATTGAGTTTATAGCCATTTTAAGTTAAGGAAAAAGAAAGCGTAAAAGCCAACACTCTGAGTGGAAGTACTAAAGAATAGTACCTTAGTACAATAGGAAAAATTTAAAGATAGAGTAGACTATCAAACTAATAATATAAAAAGATATTTGTTAAATGATAAACGTTCAAGTAATCGGGATTAGCGAACAGATAAAGCAAGTGCTTGAGAAGGAAGAGGTGAGTGTTTCATTTTATGACGATGAAGTACAAGCTTTAAATGCCGTAGAAAAAATGCAACCTTCAGTTATCTTGCTTAATTATAGTGTGCGTAGTTTAGATACAGAGAGTTATATCAAACTACTTTTAAATGTAAGTAAAAATAGCAAAATAGTTGTTATAGCCGATGATCTTAGTGATGAGAATATTCTTATTTGTCTTATTGCAGGTGCCAGAGGCTATCAAGAGATCAAACAATTAAATAGATATCTAGTGAAAATGATTAAGGTGATTGATGCTGGTGAAGCATGGATAACACGGCGAATGGTCGCTAAATTATTGGATGTTTTAATCCAAAAATAAGGGAATTACTTGGTTTGAGAGGAGAGCCGTGATGACAGATAAACAAATAAACCCGCAGCAAGAATCATTGAATTTACAGGATTTATTAATTGACGAGCAAGCCGATATCTTAACGGACTACCTTTCTGTCTCAATTGAAAATTTAGGGGCTGACACTAAAGTAAGTGTTACAACGGTTGAAGATATGCCTAACACATACTCATCAACATTGAGTAATGTCACCTTTACAGATTTTCAATATTTAATTGAGGGTAATATTAATACTTTTCATGAGTGAAAACTGTACCAAAGTACAATATATAAAATATTTTTTATATGTAAAAATGGATATAACATTTGGAAATAATTTAAATTATTTCCATGAATAATAAGTCTTAGTGGAGGGTGGCGTTATGGCTAACTCAGGTATCGTAAAAACAGTGATCGGCAATGTTAAAGCAATCGCAACGGATGGAACAGAGCGTGTTTTACAAATAGGAGAAAGAATCCTGTTTAATGAACAAATTATAACAGGTGATACAGGTACCATTGCGATAGATTTTTCTGATGGAACTCAGATGGATTTGGGGCGTAATTCGATAGCTACCATCGATGAAGATTCATTAAACGCAGAGTCAGGAACTAAACAGAATGCTCAACCCTTAGCTCAGGCAGAAGATGATGTTGCCACTATTCAACAAGCGTTAGCAAGTGATCCAAATTTTGACCCTTCTACATTAGAAGCACCGGCAGCAGGTGGAATAACGTTACTTGATGATACTGAAAGTGATGGCGGGTATTCAGTCGTTGGCGTCGAGTATTTAGAGCCAAGACAAACACCTGATAATGGATTTGAAACTATCGGTGTTAATAATAATGATCCGCTAATTCTTAATTTATTTGAAGCTGACTTGGTGCTACAGCCTGGCTTGCCAGTGTTGGGGGTTACCTTATTAACAGAACCAACGGTACAAGTAACCCGTCATATTGATTTGCAGGTGGCAGATAATATTATTGCGGAAGATGCGACAGTAGCCGTTACAGGAACTTTTGTATTGACCACCCCAGAAGGATTAGCCTCTATAACTGTGGCTGGTCATGTTATTGTAGAAGCTGATTTACTTAATAGCGGTACGAATAGTATTGCTATGAATACTGATCAAGGTGAATTGATTATAGATGGGTTTGATGCGGTTACGGGGACAGTAAACTATAGTTATTTACAAGATGGGACGCACAAAGATCATACTGACGGTGATGAAAGTGTTATTGATCAAATACCCATTACAGTCACTGATGATAAAAGTGTTACCTCAATAGAGGATGTGCTTGATATTTTAATTACAGATAGTGTCCCTACAGCAATTGATAATGTTGAGAAAATATCTCATAATCAAACATTGCTTTTGGATAATGTCATTAATAATATTACTAGTGCAGAAGATAATGCCGCAGATGATTTATTAGGGGCTGATGGCGCAAAATTATTTAGTGTTACGTTTGATGGTGAAACTAAAGATTTCCTTACCCCTTCGGATTTAGTTCAGTTTGGCACTGAAGATTTTATTACATTTAATACAGGGAATGCGACTTTATATATAAGGGATGATGGGCAGTACTGGTATGAAGACCTTGTTGCTCCAGAAAATCAGGAAGTAACAGATACTTTTGAGTATCAATTGCTTGATGGGGATGGCGATCTTAGTTCTGCAACCTTAACTATAACTCAAGTTCTTGGTAGTGATATAAATACAGGTGATGGATTTGTATAAAATAACAGGATAGAATCGGTTAATCATTTTTAGGGAATACCTTGTTTTTGATGTATCAATGGGGTGTCCATTTTTAAGATAGTGAGATAGCATTTGAGTCGTTGACAGGATGTTGTAAAGTAATAAAGGAGTAATGTAATGTTTAATTTTAAAATAGTATTTGTAATTTTGTTGATAAGTTCTTATCAAGTTAATGCCGTACCCATAGTATTAACGGGTAATGTGGCAGGGGAGTTTTGGGATGAATCAACATATATTGAATGGGGAAGAGGATCTAACAGAGGAGAAAGCCACTTATTTTCCTCTTTAAATTTTGTTAGTGTCGGGGATTTTTCAACCGAATCGAGTCAGCCCTTCAAAATGGCTACCTTGACCTACTCAAACGCGGTTATTTTGGCTTCAACATCTTATCAAGAGACCGTTGTAAAGGCAGGAAATAACAGTCTTGATATTCAACTGGGTTTTACAAGTCCGGGTGTCATTAATGGCTTGGTTTTTAATTATGATTTATTAATTGTTGAAACTGATAATAATCTTAGTGACTCAGCAGATAAGGTCTTAATGGTGCCTGCTGATGAATTTAATCCTCTGTTTTTCATTGATAATCAAGCCTTTTATTTTGAATTTATGGGGTTTAGTCAGGGGGAGGGTGTTTATGATAATTCCTTTACCCAAGAAGAAGCGACTAGTTCTACGATAGATCTTTATGCAAGAATAACTGCGGTTCCCGTTCCTTCTGCGGTATGGTTATTTGTAACGGCATTGTCTGGTGTTTTTATTAAGGGTAGGCAAAGAAACGTCTAACTAAATCAGAAATCAGAAACAAAAAAGGCTACTTCTGTAGCCTTTTTTGTTTCTTAAATATGGTATAGCGCATAAAAAAATCTAGTGACAACAAGGAAAAGTATGAATTACCCAAAAATCATTCACCACGGCGCGGTAGATGGGGTTACAGGCTCCTGTCATGAATTACAAATTGATCAAAATAATTCAGTATTAATTGACTGTGGATTGTTTCAAGGGGCTGAAACCTCGGCAAATGGATCAGGTTTTGATCGGTTGATCATTGAATTCCCTATTCAACAAATCAAAGCACTTATTGTCACTCACTGCCATATTGATCATGTCGGGCGAATTCCCTATTTAATGGCAGCAGGGTTTGACGGTCCCATATACTGCACTGAACCCACAGCAAAATTATTACCACTAGTGCTTGAAGATGCGGTAAAAATTGGCTTTACTAAAAATAGACAGTTAATCGACAAATTTTTAAAGGTATTAACGAATAGAATTATTGCCGTGCCTTATGGGCAGTGGTAGAAAATAGAGATTCCTGAAACTAAGAACAAAATTAAAATAAAGTTTAAGCCAGCGGGTCATATCTTAGGTTCTGCTTATATCGAATGTGATATAAACCAGCAGCGAATCACTTTCTCTGGTGATTTAGGAGGGCCTTATACACCTTTGCTACCTAGCCCTAAATCCCCCTATAAAACGGATCTCTTAGTACTGGAAAGTACTTATGGTGATAAAAATCATGTGAACCGTAAAGAAAGAAAAACGCAGTTAAAAAACCTGATTATTCGTTGTTTGCAAAATAAAGGCGTTATATTAATCCCTGCATTTAGCATAGGTCGGACTCAGGAACTGCTTTATGAGCTGGAAGAAATCATTCATCAAAATAAACAAAAATTGATTTATCAGTCTTTAGTCTGGGATGATTTAGAGATTATTGTCGATTCACCGTTAGCAAGTAAATTTACTGAAACCTATAAAGACTTAAAACCGTATTGGGATGCAGAAGCAAAAGTTAAAATAAATCATGGGCGACACCCTTTATCATTTGAACAATTAACAACGATTAATGACCATCAGCAACACCTGTCCACGGTTGAATACTTAAAGAAAACAGCTAGACCTTGTATTGTAATAGCGGCCAGTGGTATGTGTGCTGGGGGTAGGGTTGTTAACTATTTGAAAGCATTGATTGAAGATAAAAGAACGGATGTATTATTTGTCGGTTATCAAGCAGAAGGAACGGCGGGTCGTATTATTCAACAGTATGCAGATAAGCAAGGCTATGTTGAACTGGATGAGCAGAGATATAGCATTAATGCGGGTGTTTATACCTTAAATGGATATTCCGCGCATGCTGATCAAGCAACGCTGATTCGATTTGTTAAAAGAATGAGAATAAAGCCCAAAGAAATTAGACTGGTGCATGGTGATGATCAGGCAAAGAGAATATTGCAGGAAAGCATGCAAGATTTATTTCCTGAAATTAAAGTTTGGGTACCATAATCATGTATAAGGCAAAGGTAACTATTAAATTATCGATTAGTGAAATTTACTTCGTAGGAGCATCCGCACCTCGGTGCGATTAAAATAATGCTCTTTTCTCTGAAACCATCCATTATCTTCGTGCTGAGGGTGGGTGCTCCTACATCATCATTAAGCTGAATAGTGACAGGTACAGAATCTATTCATGCTGATATTTGAAGTAGTTATAATAGATTAGTCTACAATTAGCGTGAACTTTAGAAAATGATTAACCCAAATAAGTGAGAAGCAATGAGTAAAGAATTAATGCAGGAAGCATTTTTAAAAATGCAAACAGAAACTAAACAAGCCCAACGATTGACTCAGCAAGGTGAGTTAATAAAGGCTGAAGCGATTTACCTTGAAATGTTAGAACAAGAGAAAAACTTTCCTCCTGCTTTATATGGTCTATCTGAATTAGCTGATAAAATTAATGACCAAGAAGTGCGAGAAGATTTATTGAACCGAGCGATAACAGAAGTTAAGCCGACAAATGATCGCAATCAAAAAGGCATAAAGGCTATTTGGTTAACAGAACAGGCTGAAGCATTGATGAAGTTAAACCGGCAAGATGATGCCAACGCATGTATAGCAGAAAGTAAAAGGATTATTAAAGAAAATTTAGAGTGACTGCCAGAAGAATTTGTCTTGTAAATAATGTTTACAAGACAAAAGCTTCTACAGAAGAGGAGTCGGCTCCCATAGAAGCTTCCGCTTTTGACTAACCCTGTAATAAAGACAATACGCCTTGTGATATTTGGTTCGCTTGAGCCAACATCGCAGTACCTGCTTGCTGTAGAATCTGATTCCGAGTCAATTCAGCCGTTTCAGCTGCAAAATCGGTATCTTGAATTCGTGAGCGGGCGGCACTTAGGTTCTCATTTTGTACCGATAAGTTGGATATAGTTGATTCCATACGATTTTGTATCGCACCTAAATCAGCACGAGTGGCATCAATTTGTTGTAAAGCACCGTCAACAATATCGATTGCTCTATTAGAGTTTTCTATAGAAGAAATATCTAAAGAGGCAACATTTTCTAAGGTACTAGTGAACAGCTGATCAGCTGTTCCTGCAAATAAACCACCATCTAGATTAGCCACGTTAGAGCTTACGCTAAAAGAGAGTGAGGTGGATTTAAATTCTACATTACCGCCAATAACAGTTGAATCAGCATTTAATACAGTACCTGCAGTAGCTGGGCCACCAGCACTTAAAGTAACAAAGCCACTATCATCGCCACCTTTTACACGGAAAGTAGTTGCCGCTGTTGGCGTTGATGCAGAGCTATTGAAATTCAATATATCAATATCTTTACCTGTATCATCAATTAAAGTAATCTCTGTATCCGTTATATCTAGTTTGGCAACAATACCTGTTTTACCCGCCTGATCATTAATGGCATTGGCTAATGCAGTTAAATCACCATCTAAAACATTGGATGAAATGCTCACACCATTTAAGTCAAAAGCGACAACGCCATCAGCCGATAAATTACTTAGAGTTGCTGTGGTTCTTGCTGTTGCACTAATGCCTGTTGTATCAGCGACAGCATTGACAGTGGCAGCGATTTCTTTAGCTGTCGCATCTTTTTCTATACCAACAGTTTTACTGCCAGTACCCACTAAGGTAAGTTGTTGTGCTGCGACAAAATTCCCGCCAGAGGTATCAGCCATGGCGCCAGCGCTCATAATCGGATTATTTCCTGTTCCAGTACTATTTAATAAGCCTTGGGAACCCACGGCAACATCTGATTCGATTTTAAAATCTTTGTCCAAAATAATGGAATAGGTACCGACTTGTACTGCTGAGTCTGTTCCTGCGAGAGCTCCAATTGCAATGCCTGAAAAGTCCATCGTTGCACCAGCACTAGGGCCTGTTACAGCAAAGCTATCAACCCCAATATTAACACCGCTAGCGCTTGCCATTTTGTTGGTCATGGTGTCATAACTGAGATCAGAATCAGATGCGCCTACATTGATATTAGAAATGGCATCTTTAAGGGCTTGATCAAAGTCATCTGCAAAGGTGTCTTGATTATAGATGATTGAAATAGCTTGAGTTTCATAAGTAGGTTTTAAAGCTTCATCAGGGTCTCCTACGACAAGGTTAAAGCTTACGGTATCCCCGGCAACTAAAGTTGTTGAAGTAACGTCAAATTCTGCGCTATTAGATGCACTTGCCGTAACCCCTGTTAGTGTATTTAATTGCTTTGAAATTTCTGCTGCATCTCGTCCTGTAATAGGTACGGTGATGGTTTGTTGAGTGACTGTGTCTGGGTCAGTCACTGTTATTGTTTGCGTGCCAATTAACGTTTGAAGTCCCGCATCAATATCCGCACCAGCTATAGAAGCTTGGCCAGAAGAAGTACCCGTTACATCAGCATGAAAACCAGAAGTTGCAGTCTCTATCCCTTTATCTCTATTAAAGGTAGAAACCTTCTCAATCCCTAAATTACTTGAAGTGGCTTCATTAATGGTGACATTAACTGATTGGTTGGCATCGGCACCAATATGAAAAGACTGAGCCTGAAATGAACCATCTAATAACTTAAGTCCATTAAAACTTGTTGTTTGTGAAATTCTGTCTAATTCAGAAACTAATTGATTAACCTCAGCTTGCAGGCTTAAACGGTCTGAAGATGAGTTTGTTGAGTTTGCTGATTGAATGGCCAGTTCTCGAACTCGTTGTAGAATACTGGTGCTTTCCCCAAGTGCGCCCTCAGCTGTTTGTGCTAGGGAAATACCATCATTGGCATTTCGGCTGGCTTGAGTAGAGCCTCTAATTTGGGAGGTCATCCGGTCGGAAATTGCAAGCCCCGCCGCATCATCTTTTGCGCTATTAATACGTAGCCCGGAAGATAGACGTTGTAACGAGGTGGTTAGCCCTCCTTGCGACCTGTTTAAATTACGTTGTGCATTAATCGACGCAACATTTGTGTTAATTACTTGTGCCATGATATTGACTCCTCAATAGAAAATTAATCTTTCACTGGGAATAATGCACCTTAAATGCCAATACAGTTTTTTACACAGTAAAACAATTGCTTATATGGTTATATTCTGCTGTTTGATAATAATTATTGAAAGAGGCGAATAATTGCCGCTAGGGTTATTTGAGGTTAAATTGTTGTTATAACGCATTGCAAAGTTTTTATGAGGTGAGGAGGTGGATGTTAGGGTTTTTGGAGTAATACCAATCCCAATATATTTATAATTGACCTAATAAATCGTCATTCCTGCAGGCTCTAAGCAGGAATCTACCTGTACGCATAAATTCCCGATTAAAGATTCCGGGAATGGCGAGTATTGCAGTTATTATTTATCTTGGCTACGGCTCAAACTCAGGTTAAAACAAGATGTGAGTCTAGAATGCTGTAGAGCGGACTTCAGTCCGCTATCATCTAACATAATGACCTTTATGGCGGACTAAAGTCCGCTCTACAATAGGCAACCTGCTCTTGATCTTGTTGCGGGCGCAGCTAATACGCTCCTCTTACCTGATTCTCATTCAAATTAAAGGAGTACACAGTGGCGGAAGGGGGTAGGTAATCAGGCAAATTACCAGTCAACTATTTGACGAAGGTGGTTTTAAATGAATAGATCGCTATGTAAAAGGAGGGGGGGCGCTGTGAAAAAACTATCTATGGATCCCATACAATAGGTAGGGATCCATAAAAAATTAGTTATCTCGGACAACGCCAGGTAAACTTTCAAATTGCTGTTCAAGATAGCTTCCAGTGGACTGTAATTGTGCAACAATTTGATCCATCGCATTAAATTGTTTGTATAACCTTGCTTCTAGTGTATCTAGCTTATTATTCAAATCTGTACGCTGTTCATTCAGGTTGTCAATGCGAGCACTCAAACCATCGGTGCGAGCATCTATTAAACTGTCAGATTGTAAAAAATTACTGAGTAAACTATCCAGTTGATCCGCAATCCCTCGGTTAAAATACACAGAGCCTCTATTGCCTGCCGAGCCACCAGAAAACTCCAGAATCATACCAGAAGCTTTGCCCTTGCCTGTGAGTATAGTGCCTAAGCTAGCAGCCTCTTGATCACCAATTGATCCTTTAACATCAGTGCCACTAGTTCCTGCGCCAATTGCCAGGCCTAGATCATTAGCACCTTCAATTGAAGTAATTTCAACATTGGATTTATCACCATATAAAGCAGAGGATATTTTTAGCTTGCCATCGGTAAAGCTGACTAACACACTGGCACCTTTATCTTTCAGGGAATCACTGGCATTAATTTTAGCTTGAATTTCAGTAGCAAGTTCAGCACCTGAGCTATAGTTTTGTTGAGTCAGGCTGATATTCCCCGTACCAACGCCATCAATTAATAGGCTAAAGCTATCATTGGTGTTATCAATGGTTAAAGGGGTCGTTGCTAAATCAGCTAAAGCAGGGGCAGCTGTCCCTTCCAATGATCCACGACTAGCCATCACCTCAAGATTGATGGCGTATTGTCCTGTTTGAGTTTCTTTACTAGAAGTGATGACATTAACCTGAGAATCAGTTGATGTGCCACTTGCACTAAAGATTTGGGCAAAGATATCACGGTTATCACTTAATGCTGCTTGTAGCTTTCCACTATTTAAAGATAGCTTTCCTGTTCTGTCGGTAGTAATACCAATTGTTGCTAAGGATGATATGTTGCCATCGGCGCCTCTAGATGAAGTGGAAAGTACCTTGCGTAATTGTGATTCAACACTACGAACAGCAGAGTCACCTAATAAAGGCCCCGCCTGATCATTGGCGGAGTCATAGCTACTTAGTTGTTTTAAAGTATCAACTAATTCATTAAATTTAGTTGTAAATTCAGAGACTGCCTCGGTAATTTTTGTATCATTTTTAGCAATGGAAATATTAACTGGAGAGCCAGGTGTTGTAACGCCTTTAAGAGTAAGGGTTACGCCAGAAACCGCAGAGTTAACGCTATTGGTTGCACTGGTAATACTTAGGCCATTAAGTGTAAATGCGGCATCTTTAGCAGCCATGTCTTCGTTCATGTGGCTATTTGCTGCCGCCGCAGGATCGGGATCAAAGGCTAATTGTGATAAGCCGCTGTCATCAGTATCGCTTGCATCAGAAAAATCATTAACTGAAATTTTAAGGCCGTTTTCTTTACCTGTATCTTCGGAGGTAAATAACAGTTTAAACCCCGTGCCATCATTAACAAGACTGGCGGTAACGCCAATATCAGCCGCATTAACCGCATCTCGAATACCCGATAGGCTATTATCATCAGGATCAATAGTGACGGTTTTCATGCTTTTATCGTCATTGCTGATAAAGCTATTGCTATCCGTATCAAAATGACCAAATTGAAAACTTAAGGTGCCAGTACCCACAGGGGCGGTAGTTTCAGTGAAGCTTTTAGAGCTAAGAGAATGAGCCTGCGCCAGGTTGGTTACTTCAAGTGAGTAGCTCCCTGGGTTGGCGATGCTCGAGCCACTTGCTGTTGCAATATCTTCATCAGATGACTCGGCGGTTACGTCATTAAAAGTACTGGAGAATTTTAGTTGTGACAAGGAGCCTTGAAAGGAAGAAAGAGCAGATTTTAGCGACCCATAAGCGGACAATTTGGATTGTAAGTCTACTTCTTTTTTATCAAATCGAGTTTCAGCGGGTGCTCGCTCAGCTTCTATAAGGCTATTTACCAAACCAGGGATATCAATGCCTGAGCCAATGCCTGCTGTTGAGATGGAAGCCATAATGCCTACTCCTGCTAATAAAATAAATTTTTGTCTACTCGCCATGTTACTACGAGAAACTATTAAAAACACAAATAGCGGCTATTGCCGCTTATTTTGTTTTTAAATTAAAGAGCAATTCCTATGCCATATGTTTTTATGCTTTTGCTCTAATTAAAAAAAGTTTTGATTCTTGGGTATCATCATCTAAACCAGTATCCAGTTGTCTGGCAATAATTAATGCTTCTTCATTAGGGATTTGCCTAATGAGCTCATCTGTTTCAGCATCAATTACTTTAACAACTGTTTTACCGCTATCATTATCAATATTAAATTCTAAATTTCGATTGATAGATTGGACATAAGAGTTTAATTGTTTAACTGCGCTATCTAAAGCTTGTTCAGAAGCTTCTTTTTCTTCAGCTGTTTCTTCAATTTTATTTTTGTTAGAAGCATCTGTTATTTTTTCAGATTTTTCTTTTTCAGCAGAATGAATGGGTTGAACAGTATTTTTCTCTTCTTTAATCTTGTTAGATGGATGACCTACTACTTTTGAAGCGGGTTTGACCAGTTCAGGCATCACCAGCTTATTTTGTATATTGATATTTTCAGTCATAACCTTATCTCACTTTAGGTTTAAGAGTAAGGCAACAGAATGGTAATCCTGTTGCCTTTTCTCAGTCTCACATTTACAGTGAGACTGAGACTCTTGTTAACTACCTTATCCTAATAATGATAGTACACTTTGTGGTAATTGGTTAGCCTGAGCTAACATCGCTGTACCTGCCTGTTGTAGAATTTGATTTTTAGTCATATTGGCAGTTTCAGAGGCAAAGTCAGTGTCCTGGATACGTCCTCTTGAGGCGCTGATGTTTTCAATACTTACCGATAAATTAGAGATAGTAGAAGTGAAACGGTTTTGAATCGCACCTAAATCAGCTCGGTTAGCATCTATATTGGCTAAAGCCCCGTCAATAATATCGATTGCTGAGTTTGCGCCTGCAACAGTTGAAATATCCAAATTTTCAACTGATTCTAATGAGCTTGAATTTAATTTATCAGCAGCGATTGCAAACATTCCGCCATCGGCCGCCTCAACATTTGATTTGACGCTAAAAGAGCCTGCAGCTGATTTAAACTCAATAGAGCCGCCAACAACAGATGAGTCACCTTTTCCTCCAGTTAGTGTGGTATGCTCACCTATTTTACCTTCTATATCTAATGTTGCAGCGCCATTACTACTATTGAAGTCTTGAAGTTCGATGTTATCACCAGTTTGATTGCTTAGGGTGATTTCATCTTTAGCAATATTTAACGTTGCGGTTATACCTGTTTTACTTTCTTGGTTATTAATTGAGTCAGCGAGGGCTGTTAGATCATTAGATGTTACATTGGCTGAAAGATCTGTACCATTAAGGGTAAAAGCTACAACGCCGTCGGCACTAAGGTTTTTTAAAGTTGCAGTTGTTGTCGCAGTCGCGTTGACTCCTGTTTGGTCTGCAATGGCATTAATTTTTTCTACAACTAAGTTGGCTGAGTCATTAGTGTTAACATTGACAGAGCCTTCTCCAGTTCCTGCAATAGTAAGTTTTTGAGATTCAACATTATTGCCATCGGATACATCTCCTAAACCCCCTTCTGTTACTGTTGCAGTGACCCCGTTAGATACATTAAAAAGACTACCAGCAACCTCAGTTATACCCGATTCAATGGTAAAGCCTTCATCCATAAAAATTGCCAGTGTACCTACTTGGACTGCTGCATCATCATTAGTTGCTGTGGCACTCGCATCTGTAACTGTTTGATCGCCAAATTTTATGGTGGATGAGTCTTCATTGGTCGCAGTAACAGTACCTGTAGCAACGGGAGTAACTCCGTCGTCACTTAAAACAGAAGCCCCAGCAGATAAAGTTGATCCTGAGCTTGGTGATAATGTGAGGGTAGACCCTGTATCAGCATTGTCATCGTTAAAGGCTGCAATAACCAAATTACTACCCCCAGCAAGAGACTGAGAAGCGCCGTCTTTAATTGTAGTTGCTTGGAATGAAATGGTTTTTGTTACTGTGTCAAAAGAAAATGTTATTGATTCTTCATTTGTTACACCTTTTAAAGTGTACGAGTTATCACCATTATCAACAACGGTTTCAGGTGTAACGTTACCCCCTGCTTTTATCTGTGTAATAACATCATCAACAGATGTTGCATTTGATATGTCTATCGTTGCGCCATCAAATGTAATGTCAAAGTCTAAAGATGCACCTGTTTGAAAATCTAATGCAATCGTACCTCGGGCGTTATCTATTTTATTAAAGTTATCAATTCCTAGGTTGGTGCCCGATGCGCTAGAAATAGTGTTTGATGCTGTATCGTAGGATAAGTCACTATTGTTATTAGTGGTGTTTAAAGAATCTATTGCAGTAGAAACATTTTTATCAAAATCTTCTTCGTAAGTGTCTTGGTTGTATGTAAATGCGATGGTTTCTGCAACAGTACCATCGCCACTGGTAAGGTCAAAAGTAATCTCATCACCATTTTGTATGTCGGCAAAGTTACCAGCACCTAATTTAACCTCATTGGATGCACTTGCAGTTACGCCAATAACAGAGTCTAGTCTCCCTGATATTGAGGCCGCATCTAAATCGCCAGTAGCTGCGGCACCAAGAACTACATCTATCGTATCACCTTCTTTATCAGTAACGGTGATGGTTTGAGCAGCCAAGGTATGGTCAGTAGCAAGTGCATCAGCATAAGTAGTTCCTGTTGTAGCTGTTCCTAAGTTAGTTGCGCTATTTGTTGTAATAAATCCTGTGGTAGCAACAGAAACGCCAGCAACATTATTATCTGTTGAAAGTTTTTCAATACCCAGGCTATCAGAAGTCGCTTTAGTAACAGTTACATTGATTGTTTGTCCTGAATCAGCGCCGACTTGGAATTGTTGGGCTTGAAATGAACCATCTAGTAGTTTGATTCCATTAAATGAGGTGGTGTCAGAAATTCTATCAAGTTCGGAAACTAACTGGTTAACCTCGGCTTGTAAGCTTAAGCGGTCGGAAGAGGAGTTGGTGGAGTTAGCTGATTGAACGGCTAGTTCTCTAACCCTTTGTAAGATATTGGTGCTTTCACCTAATGCTCCCTCAGCGGTTTGTGCTAAAGAAATACCATCATTGGCATTTCGACTTGCTTGTGACAAACCTTTAATTTGCGAAGTCATACGATCAGCAATCGCCAGCCCCGCTGCATCATCTTTAGCGCTATTAATACGCAAGCCAGATGATAGGCGTTGTAATGATGTAGATAAACCGCTTTGTGAGCTGTTTAGGTTACGTTGTGCATTTAATGATGCAACATTGGTTTGAATGCCCATAGCCATGATAGTTCTCCTGTTTGTATAAGAAGTCCGTGCATGCCTTGTTGGTCAAATGCGCGGTGTCTATTTTTTTAGCAATTGCCTTGAAAATGCTAGGCTTTTGCTTTTCTCACTGAGGTTATCGGTGTGGTTTTGGAAAACTTTAATGTTTTTTTTGTGACCTAGTTCTGCTTTTTATAGTCTTGCTGGTTTTTGTGTGTTGTGAGAAGGGTATTCATTGTGAGTGGGAGAAAATTTTGATTGATAATTTGAATGTGATCAGTAGGTGTTGTTGCTATCAGATGGGTTGTGTGGGGATTAAAAAAGAAAGATTAAGTAAAAAACATACTCGCTGGCAAATAGGATGGCTTTTTAAAAAAACTTTAGTAACCAATATGTTAAGTTTATTATTTTGCTAAGTTACAAGTTGTTGAGTGACTGTTATACTTTGAGTATCAGAATTTAGACTAAAGAACAGTCGTGCTTTGCCGATATGCTGTTTAGTTCTAATAAATCTAGTGATAAAGGTGTTGCAAATGAGTGCAAAAATGAATTCAGCTTTAAATAGCTACAGTGATTATGGGTATAACTCTGAAATTGAGTATGCTGATCCGCATCGTTTGATTCAGATGTTGTTTGAAGGTGCTTTAAAACGTATTTCTTTTGCTAAGGGCGCTATGCAGCGTAAGCAAATTGCTGAGAAAGGCAAGTTTATCAGTCAGGCTATTGAGATTGTCGGTGGCTTGCGTGCTAGTCTGGATGTGGAAAATGGTGGTGATATTGCTGCTAATTTAGATTCACTTTATGAGTATATCGGTCGACGCCTGGTTACATCAAATTTAAAAAATAGCGAAGAAATACTTGATGAGGTGACTGGTTTGTTGCTGGATGTGAAAACGGCATGGGATGCTATTAATACACCTGCTACCGATGCTTCTTCTGTTGAAAGCAAGGTTGCTGAGGTGGTAAAGCCTGTTGAGCCAGTGAAACAAGTATCGCCAGCTAAACCTGCGCAGCCAATAAACACACGTGCCAATAGAGCGTTAAAGGCTTATTCTATCTAGCTATGTCAGATATAGTGGTTTCTGAGGTTTTATTGCATACTCAAGATATGATGGTCTGTGTGATTAGTGAGCATTGGGATGAGTTGATGAAAATGCAGTTGCTGCAAGATCAGATGATAAGAGCTCTATTTTCGGATGCAGATAGAGTTTTTTTGGAGGCAGAGAAAGGCGACTTGTTTGAAGTGAGGCGTCTTAATAAAGAGATTTTAATCGCTGCTGAATCATGCAAGGCCGAAATTGCAGCTGAATTACGTAAGATGCGCCAGGGTAAATCAAAAGCAAAGGCATATCAGTCTTTGTAACTGGGTGTGTGTATTATTAATTCGTGTCAGAAGAGGGGTTTAGGCCCGGTGTAAAATTAATTCTAATACTAACTTGCTACCAAAATAAGCGAGTAGCAATAAGCTAAACCCCGCGAGAGTCCATTTAACAGCCGTTTGACCTCTCCAGCCATATTTTATTCGTCCAATGAGTAAGCTTGTAAAGGTAATCCAGGCCACAATGGCTAATAGGGTTTTATGAGCCAAATGCTGGGCAAACAAGTCTTCTATAAAAACAAACCCGCTAACTAAGGAAATTGATAAAAATAATAGTCCTGTGCCTATCATTTGAAACAATAGTGTTTCCATAGTTTGTAAAGGAGGTAGGGTGCGAATAAACTTTCTGGGTGGGTGATTTTTTAATTGAGATTCTTGAATTGCAAGCATGATGGCTTGTAATGCGGCTATGTTTAATAGACTAAAAGCAATAATAGAGCTGAGTATATGAGTGCCCATTTGCCAGTTGTTTATTTGAATATTAAGTGCTTTGTCTGGAAAAATTAAGGTAGATAGCAGTGCAATAATAGCGAGTGGGAAAACAGCGAGACCGAGTTTCTCAACGGGTTTATTGATTGTTGCAAGCAATAGCAAAAAAGCAACTAAAGATGAAATAATAGATGCAGTGTTAAATAAGCTAAAGTTAAAGCTACTGTGTTGCATAAATAAGCTAAAGGTGTAGCTAATGTGTAATAAAACAGCAAGCCATGCGGGGAAAATGGCCCTTTTCCTTGAAGCGTTTTTTATTACATCCTGGATGAGTAGGGTTGTACTGGATAAGTAGGCGCAAATACTTATAATGCCGAGAGTAATAGGGGTCATTAGATTATTTAACCTTGGTTGGGTTATGTCAAAGGTAGACGCTTTAGCGATTATAGTTGTTATCTGTGATTACTTGGGTGCTCGCTCTTAAGGTGATAATTATACGGTTTTTTTATCCACGATGAATATTGTTAGTTCCTATGGTAATATATTGGGCTAATTTCGCATAGGGCAAATGTCTTATTTAAAGTAACACAACACACAATGCAAATATGTTTGATAATTTAACCGACCGTTTAGGTAGTACGCTTAAGAATATAAAAGGCCAAGGTAAGCTAACCGAGAGTAATATTAAAGATACTCTGCGTGAAGTGCGTATGGCTTTGCTTGAGGCTGATGTTGCTCTGCCAGTCGTTACCGACTTTGTAGAAAAGGTAAAGGAAGGCGCTTTAGGTAAAAAGGTTCAGAGTAGCTTAAACCCTGGTCAGGCACTCATTAAATTGGTTCAGTCTGAATTAGTTGCGGTCATGGGTGAGGCTAATGAAGAGTTAGATCTGCATGCTAATCCACCTGCTATTGTGATGATGGCTGGTTTGCAGGGGGCAGGTAAAACAACGACTGTTGCAAAATTGGGGCGTTGGTTAAAGCAGACTAAAAAGAAAAAAGTAGGTGTGGTGAGTGCTGATGTTTATCGTCCTGCGGCGATTAAACAGTTGCAGACGCTGGCTGAAGACCTTGATTTGGTGTTTTTTGAAAGTGATGCCTCTCAGAAGCCTGTTGATATTGCTGTTAATGCGATTGAAGCGGCTAAAAAACAATTTCTTGATGTAGTTATTGTTGATACGGCAGGTCGATTGCATATTGATGATGAAATGATGGGGGAAATTAAAGAGCTGCATGCGGCGATTAATCCTGTAGAAACATTGTTTGTTGTAGATAGTATGACAGGGCAGGATGCGGCTAATACTGCAAAAGCCTTTGATGAAGCATTGCCGTTGACGGGTGTTATTTTAACCAAGGCTGATGGGGATGCGCGAGGTGGTGCGGCTTTATCAATTAGGCAAATCACAGGCAAACCCATTAAGTTTATTGGTACGGGTGAAAAAACAGATGCCCTAGAGCCTTTCCATCCAGATCGTGTTGCCTCTCGTATTTTAGGTATGGGGGATATGCTGACTCTGATTGAAGAGATTGAGCAGAAGGCCGATAAGAAAAAAGCGGATAAGCTGGCAAGAAAGATTAGTAAGGGTAAAAGTTTTAATCTGGATGATTTCAAGGATCAGTTGCTGCAAATGCAAAATATGGGTGGTGTTGGCGCTATGATGGACAAGCTCCCAGGTATGGGTGGTGTTCCGCAGGGTGTTAAAGATCAGGTCGATGATAAGATGTTGGCCCGACAAATTGCTGTGATCAATTCTATGACCTTACAAGAGCGTAACTTTCCTGATTTAATTAAAGGTAATCGTAAAAAACGTATTGCAGCAGGGAGTGGGCAAGAGTTACAGGATGTTAATCGAATTCTTAAGCAGCATAAGATGATGCAGAAGATGATGAAGAAATTTGCTAAGGGAAATATGACCAATATGATGCGCGGAATTAAAGGTAATATGAAAGGAATGAGAAGGTAGATTTAAACTATATTGATTAAACTGCATATTTTTTTACATTTGGGCTTCCCATATTTATAAATTCGCGTAAAATAGGCGGATTGAATTTTGATTGAATATTTTTAAGGTATTTACATGGTAACTATTCGTCTTGCTAGAGGTGGATCTAAAAATCGTCCGTTTTATCACGTTGTTGTCACAGATAGCAGAAATAGCCGTGATGGTCGTTATATAGAGCGCCTAGGTTTTTTTAACCCATTCGCACGTGGTAACGAAGAAACATTACGTTTAAATGATGAGCGTATTAATTATTGGAAATCTGTCGGTGCACAGCCTTCTGAACGCGTTACAAAGCTAATTAAAGACGCAAGTAAAGTAGCTGCTTAAACTTGTCAGATAATGAGTTAATTAGCGTCGGTGAAATCGCTGGCGTCTTTGGCGTTAAAGGTTGGGTTAAAGTCTTTTCACACACTGAGCCCAGAGAGAATATTTTAAATTATTCTCCCTGGATACTTAAGAAAGCTGGAAAGGTTAAAGAAGTAAAGCTTAATAATGGTCGGCGACAGGGTAAAACTGTTGTTGCCAGTATTGAGGGTATTTCTGACCGAGATAGTGCAGAGCTATATTGTGGATGGGAAGTTCTTATTAATAAGAATCAATTACCTGAAACAGAAGATGGTGTGTACTATTGGGCTGATCTTGTTGGCTTGCTTGTGGAAACAGAGCAGGGAATTAGTTTGGGTGAGGTTGATTATCTTTTAGAGACGGGCGCAAATGATGTGTTGGTTGTTAAAGATGGTGAACAAGAACGATTAATCCCTTTTATAAATGAGCAAGTGATTAAGAAAATTGATCTGGATAGCAAGCAAATGATTGTTGATTGGGATCCAGATTTTTAATTAGCTATTATTTAATTTAGCGTTAGTATGCGATTTGATGTAGTCACATTATTCCCAGAGATGATTTTGGGAGGCTCCAGTTATGGAGTGACAGGCAAAGCAATAGAGAAAAATGTTGTCGGTTTATCTGTTTGGAATCCAAGAGATTACACGCAGGATAAGCATAGAACAGTCGACGACCGGCCTTACGGTGGTGGTCCTGGTATGGTAATGAAATGCCAGCCTCTTTGTGATGCTGTTATTGATGCAAAATTGAAAAACCCGCATGCTGAGTGTAAAGTTATTTATTTAAGCCCTCAGGGGAAACAGATTACACAAGCATTGATAAATGAAGCAAGTCTCTCCTCTCAGGTAGTTTTAATTGCTGGGCGTTATGAAGGGGTTGATGAGCGCTTTATTGAATCGGTATGTGACGAGGAATGGTCGCTTGGGGATTATGTTATCAGTGGTGGTGAATTAGCTGCACTGGTTGTTATAGATGCTGTGACTCGATTAATACCTGGTGTTTTGGGTGATGATGAGTCAGCTCAGCAAGATTCGTATATGCATGGTCTGCTTGATACGCCTCATTATACTCGGCCGGTTCAGAGTGAGCTGGGATTAGTACCTGATGTGTTGTTAAGTGGTAATCATAAAGCGATAGAACGCTGGAGAATGAAGCAGGCTATAGGGCGAACTGCGCTAAGGCGGCCTGATTTATTAAAGGTTAAAGAATTAAATGCAGAGCAAGACGCTTTGTTAAAAGAATTTAGGAATGAAGTGCATGAGTCAGACTAAGCCTTTGTATTCCTTTTTGTAAAATTGATGTTTATAGGGTGTGGTAATGACAAATATTATTGATGTAATCAATGCAGAACAATTAAGAACAGATATTCCTGATTTTGGACCAGGTGATACCGTTGTTGTTCAAGTTAAAGTAAAAGAGGGCGATCGTGAAAGATTACAGGCTTATGAAGGCGTTGTTATTGCAAAGCGTAATCGTGGGATAGACTCTGCTTTTACTGTTAGAAAAATCTCTTATGGAGTGGGTGTGGAGCGTGTTTTCCAAACACATAGTAAAATGATAGGTAATATTGAAGTTAAGCGTCGTGGCGCGGTACGTAGAGCTAAGTTGTACTACCTGCGTAACTTAACTGGTAGAGCAGCACGTATTAAGGAAAAACTAGGATAAGTCTGGTTTAACCTTTAGGTGAAAAAAAGCAGCTTTTTAGCTGCTTTTTTTTGCCTTTTTTTTAGGGTGTGTATTAATCCCAATAAATAACATGGTTATGAGCTATGTTTCGCGCGGTCATGGTTGAGACTATACCCAAACGACTTGAAGTTGCAGGAATTACCCAAGCCGTCATTCCCGAAGTCTTTTATCGGGAATCTAGTGGTATGACTGGATTCCTGCTAAGAGCATGCAGGAATGACGAGACATAGAAATCAAGCATCTTGAAGTGTAATGGGTATAGATCAAGAGATGTTGCGGCTAGAAGTCCCTCCCACTTGAAATCTCATGTTTTTTTTGTTTAGTTTGGTTTTAGCTATTACTTTTCTTCAGCCTGTGGCTTGTTGGTAGTCATGTAATAAATAATAACTGTAATAGTCGTTTACCCTAAACCTTTAATTGGGGATCTATGGGCACAGATAGATTCCTAAGAGTTTGCAGGGGTGATGATAAATATATTGGGGTTGGGGTTATTTCATCTGGGTGGGTGGGGGTTTATGGCAGTAATTGCGGACTGAAGTCCGCTCTACAGTATTCTAGATGAGTCATAGTCAAGTTCTTTAAAAAGGGGGCTATCGACATAGGTGTTTTTTAGAATATTAACAAAGAGCTAATACCCTTAAACTGAAAATTTATAGTAACGATGCTTGCTCTTAAGCTCTCTCCCCGCCTGGGGCGAGGGCTTAAAGGCGCAAGCTCATATTTTCGGTTACAAAGACTGGTGTAGATAAGCTATGCTGAGGATGGGTAAAGCGAACGCCTTGACGGTCTTATTAGCCCGTATTTTGATATTTTCCTATAGAAGGATCAGGGCTTCGGCCCAAAATTACAGCCTTGATTTAGAGGTGCTACTATTTAGTGGCTGTTAACCAATATTATTGCTGTGGGTATTACTGTATTTGCTTGGGTGATCGCCGATTGGGGAGCGTAGTGAGTCAGGTGGTGCCAGTGAGGGATTTAGTGCGGTTTAATGGCTGTGATGTGATTTAGGAATAAAGCATTGAGGGTATTGGGAGGGAGAAACTCAAGCATTTCCTTATGCTTGAGTTAGTTGTTGAAAGCAGAATTAATGCTTAATATTTTTCCAGTATTCTTTTTTCAACAGATAGGCGATCACGCAAAACATTAGCAAGTAGAATAAGACGTATTTCCCTAAACGTTGTCTTTCCAGTTGCACGGGTTCACCAACATAAACTAAAAAGTTAACCAGTTCAGTTACAAATTGGTCAAACTGTTGACGGCTCATGGTGCCTTCAGTCTCTGTTTTTAAGTATGAGATAACATCTTCACCGTGCGACTTTTCCATTACTGCTGATTGCTCACCCTGTAATTTCCATAGCATGTTAGGCATACCAACGTCTTTAAATACGGTGTTATTCGAACCAAAAGGTTTGCTTTTATCAGTATAAAAACCTTTTAAGTAAGTGTATAGCCAGTCGGGGCCTCGTACTCTGGAGATTAGAGATAAATCAGGAGGGTTGGTGCCGAACCATTTTTTTGAATCCCGCTCGTTCATGGCAGTCAGCATGGGGTCGTATATATTAGCGCCTTCAGGAGCAATTTCGGCTAATACAATCTCTTCATCAATCTCTAGATCCATGGCAATACGTTTGTATCGCATGTATTTTGCAGAGTGACAGCCTAGACAGTATGTTACATAGTGCTTGGCTCCTTTTTGTATTGATGCAAAATCTTCTAGGTCGACGTTGACTGATTGTAATTTAACGCCGCTTGAAGCAAATGAGCTAAGGGGCAATAAAAGTAATAATGTATATAATATTTTTTTCATAATCACTCAAAGCTCTCTTTTAGTTTTTTTAGTAAGCGAGATGCGACGTGTTTAATGCCTGTTTTATTGGGTGTTACTGGAAATGCGGTGGCACCCCAGCTTGTTTTCATAGGCTCATGAATAGTCATTTCTTCCAGTGCATCAACGATTGCTGCATATTGTTCTTCAGCATCTGCTTCGTGAGTCACTCGTCTTGGAACTGGTTTAGTTTTTTCCCAGCGCGTATAAATTGGCATTAATAAAAAGAATGCAAAATAAATCACTGTAAATACACGAGCCACCATTGTCAGTGTAGGTGTTGCAGGTTGAGTGCCTAACCAGCCTAAAGCAAGGAAGCTGATAACAAATAATGCAAGTGCTTTTTTAAATATACCGCCACGGTAACGAATAGATTTAACTTCACATCTATCTAGCCAAGGGAGTAAGAAAAATACAACAATTGAGCCGCCCATTGCTATAACACCGGCAAATTTATCGGGTACCGCTCTTAAAATGGCGTAGAACGGAGTGAAATACCATGAAGGTTCAATATGTTCAGGTGTTTTTAATGGATCGGCCGGAATAAAGTTTGCATTCTCAAGGAAATATCCGCCCATTTCTGGCATATAGAAAATAACAGTGGCAAAAAACAATAAAAATACACCAACACCAACAATATCTTTAACTGTGTAGTATGGGTGGAATGGAATGCCATCGACGGGTTTGCCCCAAGGGTCTTTAGATTCTTTAATTTCAATGCCATCGGGATTGTTAGATCCAACTTCGTGTAGTGCAACGATATGTAAGAAAACTAAAATAATCAAAGCTAAAGGTACGGCAATAACGTGGAATGCAAAGAAACGGTTAAGTGTTGCATCCGAAATTACATAGTCACCACGAATCCATAAGGATAGTTCATCGCCTATCACTGGGATGGCGCTAAATAGGGAGATAATAACTTGGGCGCCCCAATAAGACATTTGTCCCCAAGGTAGCAAATAGCCCATAAAAGCTTCGGCCATTAAACAGACAAAAAGTAACATACCAAAGATCCAGATAAGTTCTCTAGGTTTCTTGTATGAGCCGTACATCATGCCTCTAAACATGTGCAGGTAAATAATAATAAAGAAGGCTGATGCACCTGTTGAATGCATGTAGCGAACTAACCAGCCCCAGTTGACATCACGCATAATGTACTCAACTGAGTCAAAAGCCAGTTTTGCATCTGGCTTGTAGTTCATCGTTAACAAAATACCTGTTAAAAATTGATTGACTAGCATTAATAAAGCAAGCGAGCCAAAAAAATACCAGAAGTTAAAGTTCTTTGGAGCATAGTATTCAGCCATATGCTCATTCCACAATTTTGACATTGGGAATCGTTCAAGTACCCAGTCTGTGCACTCATTCATTTTGTTTTTCATGCATTTTCCTCCGCGTTTTCTTCACCGATAATAATAAGCGTGTCTGTAATGTAGCGATAAGGGGGGATTTCTAGGTTGGTTGGTGCGGGGACAGATCTATATACACGTCCAGCCAGATCAAATCCAGAGCCATGGCATGGGCAGAAAAAGCCACCATTCCAATCGGCTCCAAGATCATTAGGTGCAATTTCGGGTCTAAAGGTAGGGGAGCAGCCTAGGTGAGTACAAAGGCCAACTGCAATAAATATTTCTGGCTTAATTGAGCGCAGAGGGTCGGTAATATAATCAGGCTGTTTAGATTCGTGAGAATTTGGGTCGGCTAATTTAGCAGTGTCTTTTTCTAGTATCGCAAGTACCTCAGGTGTTCTTGAGAGTACCCAAACTGGTTTTCCTCGCCAGGCGACACGAATTAATTGCCCAGGTTCTATTTTGCTAATGTTGACTTCAACAGGTGCGCCTGCTGCCATTGCTTTAGCACTGGGTTGCATTTGTGAGAGAAAAGGAACTGCCAAATATCCAGTACCCACTGCACCGACTACTGTGAGAGCTGTAGTCAGAAATTGGCGTCTGGAATTGTCGACGTCTTCATGATTCATATGTAACGCTCCTGTCTAGATAGGGATGTAACTTTAGAGTCTTTGCGGAATGACGAGGATGAATGGCTGGCTTCTTGTTTATATATTTTCGCTGTAACACAGTGTGTTACAGCGAAAATATATGAATTCAGTGTATCAACTTGGTTATTTCGTTTTGCTCTTTAAAAAGCCAACTTGAGAATAGAGGTCTATTTTCGAGTTGGCTTTCAGGTACATCAAATTATTATAATTATATGACCAATATACCACTTCAGCTTACCTTTGTTGAAGTGCTTATTGATGTTTTGTCTGTGTTTTACTTAAAAATATTTGGATCAACCCTTTTTACAAGCACGAATTAAGCCAGTTTATATGTGTTTGAAATATAATGATTGCAGTAATGTATTTATCGAGATGCACTTTCTTAGTGCATCTCAATGCGCTTAAATAGTGCTTTTACTACTGTGATGAGCTTGTTGAGTTAATGATTTCTTTCATTGATTCAAGAAAAATTTCATTTTCTTCTGGTTTTCCAATAGTGACACGAAGGCAATCGCTTAAAATCCCGCCTTGTGCAGATAAGTTTTTAATTAAAATGCCGTATTTTTTTAAGCGCTCAAAAATAAAGGGGGCTTGATTTCTTTTTGTTTTAAATAGAATAAAATTTGCCGCACTTGGATAAGCTGTAAGGGTTGGCAGTTGATTAAGCTGATTCAAAACGAATGATCTATCACGACAAATTTGTTGTGTTTGCTGGTCAAATAAATCCTGGTTTTTTAATGCGAAATTAGCAGTTGCCTGAGTCAGGCAATTAATATTGTAGGGTAATCGAATTTTATTCAGTTGCTCGATAATGGCTTTGTTTCCCGCAATAAAACCTAAGCGCAAGCCCGCAAGCCCCAATTTGGATACTGTACGCATGACCAATAGATTTTCGTGTTCAGGTAGTTTATTGATGAAACTTGCATCAGCAAAAGGTGCGTAGGCTTCGTCAACAATCACCATCCCTGGTGCAATTTTTAGAATTTCTTTAATATCCTGCTCATTGAATAAATTGCTGGTGGGATTATTAGGGTAAGCTAAAAAAATAACTAATGGCTGGGTTTCTTTTATAGCTTTTATCATTAATGCTAAATCCAGCTCAAAGCTATCTGCTAGCAATGGAATGGCCTGATAATTTAACCCAAGACTTAATGCAACCTGTTTGTACATTACAAAGCCAGGGGAGGGGGCTAAAACAGTTGCGTCTGCAGGTAGCGCCATTAATAGGAGTTGGATGATTTCATCTGAACCATTGCCTAATAAAATCTCGCTTTGTGACGGGATTTTGTTCGTGTGTTTGATTGTTTCAGCGAGTTGTCTGGCTTCAGGGTCTGGGTAACGATTGATGGGGCAATCCTTAATTTCCTTAAGCCATTGCTGTTTTATTTCTTCTGGCCATGTATAGGGGTTTTCCATGGCATCTAATTTAATCAGGTTTTTTGCTTCAGCTACTTTGTAAGCAGATAGGCTTAAAACTTCTTTGCGAAATACTGTGTTAATTAGATTTTGAGTCATTTGGGGGGTGGCGTAAGGGTATAGTCAGATTAGGTTATTTGCCTACCTGGTCTACCATTGAAATTATTTTGTATGGCTATAAATAAACCACAGCTTGAGTTGAAATTAGGCTTATAAATTACCTAAATAATTTACAGTGAAAGAATTGGCTTTTAGTCCCCCTCTTTGGAAAAGATGGGCTGGGGGAGGTTTTATTACAAAAATAATTCACTTAATATCAATGAGTTATTTTTTATGAATCCCCCTCAATCCCCCTTTTCCAAAGGGGGAGGTGAAAAGCAGAATACTTTCACAGCCTTTAAAGCCTCATTTCGACAAGGCAAGCTGTGGTTGCTTATAACTCTATTTTTTTATTCTAAATTCAGCCGAACGAGCGTGAGCTGTCAGGCTTTCTCCTCTTGCTAGGACAGAGGCTATTTTTCCTAAGGTATCCGCACCTGATTCTGAGCAATTGATTATACTTGAGCGTTTTTGAAAGTCATAAACGCCTAAGGGGGAAGAGTAGCGAGCTGTACTTGAGGTTGGCAGAACATGATTGGGGCCTGCACAATAATCACCCAAAGCTTCCGCTGTATATCTACCCATGAAAATTGCACCCGCATTACGAATCTGTTGGTTTAATGTTTCAGGGTCTTCCACCGAGAGTTCTAGATGTTCTGGAGCAATGATATTGGCCACTTCAGCGGCTTGAGGGAGTGTCTCTACTTGTATAAAGGCGCCTCTAGAACTAAGCGATGTTGCAATAATATCTTTTCGTTCCATTTCTGGAAGTAATTTGTTAATGCTTTGTTCTACCTGGTTGAGGTAATCTGCATCATCAGAAATTAAAATAGCCTGGGCATTTTCATCATGTTCAGCTTGAGAGAAAAGATCCATAGCAATCCAGTCAGGGTTGGTTTTTCCATCACAAATAATGAGTATTTCTGAAGGGCCGGCGATCATATCTATACCAACTTGGCCAAAGACAAGTTTTTTAGCGGTAGCCACATAGATATTACCTGGGCCGACAATTTTGTCTACTGCGGGGATGGTCTTTGTTCCATAGGCTAATGCCGCAACGGCTTGAGCGCCACCAATAGTAAAAATCCTATCGACACCTGCTAAGTAAGCTGCGGCTAAAACAAGTTGGTTGGTTTCGCCTTTGGGGGTGGGGACAACCATAATGAGTTCACCCACTCCGGCGACTTTTGCTGGAATGGCATTCATTAGTACAGACGACGGATAGGCGGCTTTACCACCAGGAACGTAGAGACCTGCTTTATCTAAAGCAGTAATTTTTTGCCCTAAAATAGTGCCGTCATCTTCAATGTATTGCCAGGACTGCATTTTTTGTTCTTCCGCGTAAGCTCTTACACGGTTGGCCGCTGTTTGTAATGCGTGGGCTTTTTCTGCTGACAGTGAATCCCAGGCTTGCTTTAAAGAAGTTGCAGAGAGTTCGAAATCTGTCGCTTTTTTAAATTGTGTCTGGTCAAATTGATTACTGTAATCCAATACTGCTTTGTCACCATTTTTTCTAACATTGCTAATGATATCCAAAACACGCTGATGCACTTCTAGGTCATCTGATTCATCCCAGGCGAGTAAGCTACTGAGTTGTGTATCAAAGTCTGATGATGTGTTGTCAAGTCTAGTGATTTTTAAAGCAGTCATAATAGTTTATTGGCGTTTTGCTAAAGTTTTCTCAAATTGGTCTAGTAGTGATTGAATCACTTGATGTTTCATTTTCATGGATGCTTTATTGACCACTAGGCGAGAGCTAATATCCATAATATGTTCACGTGGCTCTAGTCCATTTGCTTTTAGCGTATTGCCCGTATCAACGACATCAACAATACATTCGGCTAGTCCGACTAAAGGGGCTAATTCCATCGCACCATAAAGTTTGATGATTTCCGCTTGTACTCCAATGTCAGCAAAATAGCGCTGAGCTGTTTTGACGTATTTTGTTGCAACTCTGATGCGGCCTTCTATTTTTGGGGCGTTAACAGGCGCTGCTGTCATGAGTTTACATTTGGCAATACCTAGGTCTAAAGGTTCATATAAACTTTCAGCACCGTGCTCCAATAATACATCTTTCCCAGCAATGCCCATATCTGCTGCTCCGTATTCAACAAAGGTTGGAACATCAGTCGCTCTTATAATGACCAGTTGAACATCATCTTTGCTGGTGCGAAGAATAAGTTTTCGACTGGTTTTTGGATCGTCAATGGGGACGATACCTGCTTCTGCTAATAAAGGAAGTGCGTCGTCATAAATACGACCTTTTGATACAGCAATTGTTAACATGATTAGGATTACCTTGGGATTCTTCTGATGGTTGCGCCGAGTTGAGATAGTTTCTCTTCAATGTGATCGTAACCGCGGTCAATATGATAAATACGATCAACCAGTGTTTCGCCTTCTGCAACTAAGCCTGCAAGTACCAAGCTGGCTGATGCGCGAAGATCTGTGGCCATAACGGGAGCGCCTGTGATTTTTTCAGTGCCTGTACAGATTGCTGTATTAGATTCAAGTTGAATGTTGCCACCCATACGTTGCATTTCTTGAACATGCATAAAACGATTTTCAAACACGGTTTCTGTAATGATGCCGACACCCTCTGCAACAATATTCATTGCGGTGAACTGTGCTTGCATATCAGTTGGAAATGCAGGGTAGGGTGCTGTGCGAATGTTAACTGCTTTAGGGCGTTTGCCGTGCATATCAAGTTCAATCCAGTCATCACCTGTCGTAATTTCAGCGCCAGCCTGTTTTAATTTATCAAGTACGGCATCTAGCGTCTCTGGACGGCTATCTTTTACTTTAATCTTGCCGCGAGTGATAGCGGCAGCAACAAGGTAGGTTCCTGTTTCTATACGGTCAGGAATAATGTCGTAGTGAACATCCTTTTTATCAAGTTTATCAACCCCTTCAATCACTAGTATGTCAGTATCTATACCTGTGATTTTGGCGCCCATTTTATTTAAAAAGTGAGCTAAATCTGATACTTCAGGTTCTTTGGCAGCATTTTCAATAATGGTTGTGCCTTCAGCCAGGACCGCAGCCATCAATAAATTTTCGGTTCCTGTTACAGTGACTTTATCTAAGACTAATCTACAGCCTTTTAATCGAGAGACTTTGGCATGGATATAGCCTGCTTCAACTTGAATATCAGCGCCCATTTTTATTAAAGAGTCAATATGGATATCGACTGGGCGACTACCAATGGCACAGCCGCCAGGTAAAGAAACATGAGCCTCGCCATAGCGCGCAAGTAATGGGCCAAGGACTAAGATAGAGGCACGCATGGTTTTCACCAGTTCGTAGGGTGCTTCGTAACTTGTAATGGTACTTGAGTTTACTTCGATGTTCATTTTTTCATCGATAGTTAATTGAACGCCCATTTGTCCGAGTAGCTGCATGGTTGTCGTAATATCATGCAGGTGGGGTATATTTCCTATGGATACTGGTTTTTCGCTAAGAAGAGCCGCTGCCAAGATAGGAAGGGCAGCATTTTTTGCTCCAGAGATTCTTAGTTCTCCAGAGAGTTGAGTGCCACCAGTAATAATCAGTTTATCCATAGGAATTTTAGTTTAACCTTAAGTTGGGTTTATTGGGTTAAGAATCTTTTCGAAGGTCGATCTATTCGTCAGTAAGAGTCTTAATCAATATCAGTCAAGTATTCGTTTAAATCCAAGCCGCTTAATGCAGCGAGTGTTAATAACTGGTGAGGCATATTTTTGAACACCAGTTTTGTATTATATAGCTTACTCTGTTTTATCCATTCAAGTAGAAGAGCGAGTCCAGCACTATCAACAGTGATGACTTTCTTTAAATCTATTTGTATTTCATTTGCTTGTTTTAAGAAGTCAAATGAGGGCATGGTTTTTTTATTGATGGATAAAAACGTTAAATCACCCTCAATGATGTAATGATTATCCAGCTGCTTGCTGAGAGTGAATGTAGACATTACTCTTCTGCTGCTTTGTCAAATAGAAACTGACCAATCACTTCTTCTAGTACGATGGCTGATTGAGTGATGTCAATCATACCACCTTGTTGCATAAAATCTTCAGAACCGCCAGGCTCAAGGCTGATATATTGCTCGCCTAATAATCCCGCAGTAAAAATGCTGGCAGAAGTATCATCAGGTAAGTTGTATTGAGCCTCTATTAACATTTCTACGACAGATTCATAGCTGTCTTTATTAATGGAGATATTTGATACTCTACCAATTCGCACACCCGCAACAGAAACAGGTGATTTGACCTTAAGGCCGCCAGAATTTTCAAAATTGGCGGTAATGGTGTAGGTCTTATTGTTAGAAAAGGCACTGAGGTTACTAATTTGCATCGCCATAAAAAATAAGGCGGCAATGCCACAGGCAACAAAGAGTCCAACGAGTGTGTCCTGGGTTTTGGTGTTCTGCATGTTAAATATCTCCAAACATGAGTGCGGTCAAGATAAAATCAAGACCTAGGATGGTAAAAGCGGAGTTAACAACGGTACGTGTTGTTGCACGACTTACGCCTTCGGATGTGGGTATAGTGTCATACCCTTCAAATAGTGAAATCCAGGAGATGGCAAAGCCAAAAACAATGCTTTTGATAATGCCATTAATTATATCATCTTGAAAATCTAAGCCGGCTTGCATTTGCGCCCAGTAAGAACCGTCATCGACCCCTAATACGCCAACGCCAATCATATGACCCCCTAAAACGCCGATTGAGCTAAATAAGGCGCTGAGTAACGGCATGGAAATAAATCCAGCGAGAAATCGTGGGGCTATGATGCGTTTAATCGGGTCGATCGCCATCATCTCCATACCTGATAGCTGCTCGGTCGCTTTCATTAAGCCTATTTCAGCAGTCAAAGCAGAGCCTGCGCGGCCAGCAAATAATAAGGCGGATACTACGGGTCCAAGCTCTCGCACTAATGATGCGGCCACCATAATGCCCAGTGTTTCTTCTGCACCAAAGTCAGATAAAATGTAAAAACCTTGCAATCCCAAGACCATGCCAACAAATAACCCTGAAATGGTGATGATTAAAAAAGATAATACACCCACTGAATAAAGTTGCTTAATCAGGAGTTTGGGGCGTAAAAAAACAGATAGGCATGCGCTTAATATCTGGATTAAGAAAAAAGATCCCCTGCCCAGTTTTGCAAAACTGGATAGTGTTGTATGTCCTAAGCGTTGAAGAAAATGAGTCATATTTGTGTTTTAAGGTTATATCTCAAATAGGTCTTTATGATAATCAGTCGCAGGGTAATGGAAATGAACCGGGCCATCCGAGTTTCCTTTTATAAACTGTTGAACCCATTCTGAATCTGAGTTTGATATTTGTTCGGGTGTACCTTGTCCTGCAACTTTTCCGTCAGATAGCACATAAATATAATCGGCAATAGTTAGTGTTTCTTCAACATCGTGGGAAACAATAATACTCGTAAGGCCTAAGGCATTATTAAGTTCTTTAATCAGCTTGACCAGGATACCTAACGAAATAGGGTCTTGCCCTGTAAAAGGTTCGTCGTACATAATCATCATGGGGTCTAGCGCTATTGCTCTAGCCAGTGCGACTCGTCTTGCCATGCCGCCTGATAATTCATTGGGCATTAGGTCTCTTGCGCCCCGCAAGCCAACAGCTTGTAGTTTAAGTAACACCAATGAACGTATCATTGAATTGCTAAGCGCGGTGTGTTCTTTTAGTGGTAACGCGACATTATCAAAAACCGTTAAATCGGTTAATAAGGCCCCACTTTGAAATAACATGCCCATCCGTTTTCTAAGCGTGTATAAATCAGCTCGCTTTAATTGATGTACATTATGATTGTCAACGGTAACAGAGCCTTGATCAGGATACAGTTGCCCGCCAATGAGTTTTAATAATGTGGTTTTTCCTGTTCCACTAGGCCCCATAATGGCAGTGATTTTCCCACGCGGGATATTTAACGAGATACCATTAAATATTTTTCTGTCCCCTCGGGAAAAACTAAGGTTTTGTATTGAGACTATTTCTGTATCTGAATTTACGCCGTTTTCCATCGCGTCTATAATTTTTTTGTAAGTCAACAGAGTATTTTCCCTGAGTTGTATGTGTTAAGTCAAACTATTCGCTATAAATAACTATTAATAGGTGTTTTCGGGAAGTTAAATAAAAGGCCTTTGGTGCAAATGTTGTAAAATGGCATAATAGGTAGATTACACACATCATAAAAAATAATATATGTTACTTAATTTTGTTGCTTTAGTTGTCGGATTGGTTGTTTTAGTTGTTGCGGCAGATAAATTTATTGTTGGTACGGTAGCCATTGCAAAAAAGTTTGGTATTTCCCCTTTATTGATAGGGCTTACTATCGTTGGTTTAGGAACTTCAGCGCCAGAAATTTTAGTGTCTGCTATTGCATCATGGCAAGGGAATTCTGGATTGGCTGTAGGTAATGCATTAGGCTCTAATATTGCGAATGTAGGGTTGATTTTAGGGTTTACTGCATTAATATCCCCTCTTGCATTTAACTCAGGGTTATTAAAGCGAGAATTACCTATTTTGATGGGCGTGAGTGTGATCTGTTATTTGATGGTTTTTGATGGTTTAGGAATGGTTGATGGTATTTTAATGCTATTGATGTTGCTTTCATTTTTAGTCTGGCTTATCAAATCAGCGAAGAAAGATGCTGGGAAAAATGAATTAAAGGATCCTTTAGAGCAAGAAATTGTTGCAGAAATGCCTGAAGATGTCTCAGAACAAAAAGCATGGATACTCTTTGTGCTTGGATTGGTCGGTTTATTGGCTAGTTCTCGGTTGTTGGTCTGGGCAGCTGTTAATATTGCAGAGTCTTTTGGGGTGAGTGATTTGGTGATTGGCTTGACTATTGTCGCCTTGGGCACCAGTTTACCTGAATTGGCTGCATCTATTACCAGTGTGTTGAAGAAAGAGGATGATTTGGCAGTAGGGAATATTATTGGTTCTAATATGTATAATTTATTGGCTGTCTATTCTTTGCCTGGGCTGATTGCTCCTGGTCCGGTTGCTGAGAGTGTTATCACTCGTGACTTTCCCGTGTTACTTGCGTTGACAGGGGTTTTATTTATTTTAGGTTATGGAATCACTAAATCTGGGCGTATTAATCGATGGGAAGGTGGAGGGTTGTTGCTTGCCTATTGCGGTTATCAGTGGGTTATTTATCAGAGTGCGATTGTTTAATCATGAAATCAATACATGACCAAAATTTAAAGGATTTAGCTTTAGCCGTTATTAAAACTGAAGCGGAAGCTGTTTCAGATTTAGCCAGTAGAATTGATGATGAATTTGTACGGGCTTGCCATTTAATGCTTAATTGTAAGGGGCGAGTGGTTGTCACTGGGATGGGCAAGTCAGGGCATATTGCGGGGAAAATTGCAGCAACACTTGCCAGCACGGGTACCCCTGCATTTTATGTGCATCCAGGGGAGGCCAGTCATGGTGATTTAGGGATGATTACCCAGCAGGATGTGGTATTGGCTTTATCTAATTCAGGTGAAACAGGGGAAGTGCTTACTATTTTGCCGATTATTAAGCGGATAGATGTGCCCTTTATTGCGATGACGGGAAGCCCTGAATCTTCATTGGCTACGTTTGCTACCGTACATTTGAATGTTGCAGTAAAGCAGGAGGCCTGTCCTTTAGGTTTGGCACCCACTTCAAGTACTACGGCTGCATTGGTGATGGGGGATGCTTTGGCTGTTTCACTGTTGGAGGCGAAAGGCTTTACTCGCGATGATTTTGCTTTATCTCATCCTGGGGGGAGTTTAGGCAAACGCTTATTGTTATTGGTGAGTGATATTATGCATTCAGGCAAGGAAGTACCATCCATTACCGAAAATGCGCTGGTGACTGGGGCTTTACTTGAAATGACAGAAAAAAAATTAGGGATGACTGCGGTTGTTGATAAGGAAAAGCAAGTGGTTGGCGTGTTTACTGATGGGGATTTAAGACGGATGCTGGAGAAGGATCTTGATATACATAACACAACGGTTTCAGAGGTCATGACACCTTCTTGTAAAGTAATTAAAACAGATATTTTGGCAGCAGAAGCAATGAAAATTATGCAGCAAAAGAAGATAAATGCATTGTTGGTTGTTGATCAGGAAAATGAGTTGGTTGGTGCATTAAATATGCATGACTTAGTGCGCGCTGGAATTGTATAACAAAAGGCAAAAGATAGAAAATGGATGAGCTAACAGAAAAAGCTAAGCAATTGAAATTATTGATCCTTGATGTTGATGGTGTATTAACGGATGGACGTTTGTTTTTTGATAACAATGGTGGTGAATATAAAAGTTTTCATGCGCGTGATGGGCATGGGATTAAACTTTTGCGACAAACAGGTGTTGAGGTAGCCGTGATCTCTGGGCGAAAGTCTCAATCGGTAGCACTACGGATGAAAGCCCTGGGTATCCAATATGTTTATCAAGGACATGAAAATAAAATTGCGGCTTTTAATGAAATAATAGAATCAATGGGAATTAAACCTGAGCAAGCGGCTCATATGGGTGATGACTTGCTAGATTTACCTCTTATGGTGCGAGCGGGGCTCTCTATTGCAGTCCATGATGCCAACGATTCAGTAAAAGAATATGCTGACTGGTGTACCAAAACATCGGGTGGATTAGGGGCGGTAAGGGAAGTTTGTGATTTTATTATGCAAGCTCAGGGGACTTTTGACGCGGTATTGAAGAGCTATATGAAATGAGCTCTAGTCAAAATAGAGTTTATTTTGTTTTATTTTTATTGGTTATAAGCTCTTGGTTTTTAGCTGACCTTTTTGAGCCGAAAAAAATTGTCAGTGCTCCCGTTGTTGATCATAGCCCAGACTATTTTAGTCATGGCTATTATAAAAAAGAAATGGATAAAGCGGGATTGCTAAAAAATGAATTAATAGCTGATAAGATGGTTCATTATAGTGATGATGAGACCACGCATTTGGAAAATCCTGTTATGACGCTATACAATCCCGATGCTCCCCCTTGGGTCATTAAATCAGAAACAGCGATATTAGAGGCTGATGGGGATCATTTACAATTAGTGGGTAAAGTTAATATCACTAGGGAAGGGACTAAAGATATTAGAGCATTTGTATTGAATTCCTTAGATATGAAGGTAAAGTTGTCTACCAGTTATGCGGAAACAAAGAAATGGGCAGAAATTATTGATGCTCAAAATAGAACGCAGGGAATAGGCTTGAAAATAACCTTTACGGAACCCGTGCGAATAAATTTTTTGTCAAAAGTTAAAGGCCGATATGAATTTAATTAAGGTTTGTTTTTTTATTGTTTTAGTCAGTGTTAGTCCGTGGGTTGTGGCGCTCCAAAGTGATTCTGAGCAACCCGTATATATTGATTCTAATACGGCATCGTATAACAATACAACGGGAACCAGTGTTTACACGGGAAATGTAGAAACAACTCAAGGAAGCCTGCATATCAAGTCGGACAAATTAGTTGTTTATATGAAGGCGGGTGAAGTACATAAAATGGTTTTTACTGGAAAGCCTGCTAAATTTAGACAGCTACCTGGTGAAGGTAAAGAGGAAATTCATGGGGAAGGTTTAACGGGGGAATACTACCCAAACAAAAATAAACTCATATTAATTGAAGAGGCTGTTGTCTCGCAAGGTACCAGTCGATCGGCAAGTCGTTTGATTATTTATGATAGTAAGAATTCATTGATTCAAGCGGGTGAGAAATCTTCAGACTCAAAGCGAGTGCATTCTGTTTTTAAAGCAAAAGCGCAGAAAAAGGAAGCTGAATGACAAGGCTGGCGGCAAAACATTTACTTAAAAGTTATAACAATCGCTGTGTTGTTAATGGTGTTTCGTTGCATGTTGATACGGGGGAAGTCGTTGGTTTACTTGGGCCAAATGGTGCAGGTAAAACAACCAGTTTTTATATGCTTGTGGGACTGGTCAATGCGGATGATGGTGAAATCCATTATGATGAAATGGATGTCACTCATTTTCCTATGCATAGTCGTGCAAGGCTTGGTATTGGTTATTTGGCTCAAGAGCCTTCAGTTTTTCGAAAGTTGAGTGTTGTCGATAATTTACGGGCAGTGATTCAGATTCGATCTGATTTAACCAAAGGCCAGGCAGAATTATTAATTGAAGATTTGTTGGAAGAGTTTAGTATTACCCATTTGAGAGATCAAATTGCCTTGGGTTTGTCGGGGGGAGAAAGGCGACGAGTTGAAATAGCCCGAGCACTGGCAACTGACCCGCAGTTTATTTTATTGGATGAACCTTTTGCAGGGGTGGACCCTATTTCGGTGATTGATTTACAAAAAATTATTGCTCATTTGAAACAAAGAGGGATCGGAGTGTTAATTACTGAGCATAAAGTGAGAGCGACACTGGAAATCTGTGACAGAGCATATATACTTAATGAAGGGAAAGTTATTGCTGAAGGAAGTACTGCTGAGATTGTTGCTAATGAAGAAGTTAGGAAAGTCTACTTAGGTGAGAACTTTAGCTTGTAAGTGGTTTTGAATTGATACTTTCAATATTTTTATGATAATAAAGCCGGATAGAATTATTTAATGAAGCAATCGTTACAGCTCCGTATTGGTCAAAGTTTGACAATGACGCCTCAGTTACAACAGGCGATTAAATTGTTACAATTATCAACCTTGGATTTGCAACAAGAAATTCAACAGGCTCTTGAGTCAAATATGATGCTGGAGGTTGAAGAGGAGATTGTGACGTCTCAAAATAAGACTGAGCAAAAAGAGGAGCGTCAGGAAGAGGTCACGAGTGAAGGTTCGCAAACAGAAATGCCCGACGAATTACCCGTTGATTCAACCTGGGATGATGTTTATGAAAATACTCAGCCTACGATGGCCGCTCAAGAATCTGTGGATTTTGAGGCTCAGCGTAGTAAGCCTGTCACATTGCATGGATATTTGTTAGATCAGTTAGATTTGCTACCAATTTCTGAACGAGATGGGGCTATCGCTACAGCGATTATTGATTCAGTTAATGAAAGCGGTTATCTCAGTGAATCAATTGATAATATTTTTCAAGGTTTACTTTCTCAATTGGAAGATTTAGAGTTAGATGAAGTGGAAGGTGTTTTACATCGCGTTCAAAACTTTGACCCTATTGGTATTGCTGCAATGGATTTGGCCGACTGCCTCATCATACAGTTAAAGCAGTTATCTGAATCAGTGCCTTTTAGAAATGAAGCTTTGGAACTGGTTAGGCGGCATCTTGATTTGTTAGCGACACATGATCAGGCAAAGTTAATGCGGAAACTTAGTTTATCTGAGTTTCAGTTGGCAGAGGTGGTTGCATTAATTCGAACTTTAGATCCAAAGCCAGGAACAAAAATACAAACGACAAATTCTGAATATATTGTACCTGATGTTTTTGTTTCTAAGAGGAAGGGGCAATGGGTTGTGGGGTTGAACCCTGACATTTCACCTAAATTACGGGTTAACTCTGTTTATTCAGGCATGATAAAGAGAGCGGATAATAGTAAAGAAAATGTTAGTATGAAGGAGCATTTACAAGAAGCGCGCTGGTTTATTAAGAGTTTACATAGTCGAAATGATACTTTATTGAGAGTGGCTCGAAGTATTGTAGAAAAACAGCAAGGCTTTCTTGAAAACGGGGCTATTGCCATGAAACCCATGGTACTAAGAGATATAGCAGAAGAATTAGAGTTACATGAATCGACAATATCGCGTGTAACGACTCAGAAGTATATGCATACACCGAATGGTATAGTAGAATTTAAATATTTTTTCTCTAGCCATGTCTCTACAGAGAGTGGTGGAGAGTGCTCGGCAACAGCAATTAGAGCATTTATAAAAGAAATGGTTGATAATGAAAATCTGGCGAAACCATTAAGTGATAGTAAAATGTCAGATATTTTAAAAGAGAAGGGAATTAATGTCGCTCGGCGAACCGTTGCCAAATATAGAGAAGCGATGTCTATTCCCTCATCAAGTCAAAGAAAACGTCTTTTATGACGTGATAGAAAGTTTTTTAATAAGGAGTTATTCCATGCAAGTAAGTGTAACGGGTCACCATTTAGATGTTACAGATTCATTAAGAACCCATGTAGAAGAAAAAATAAGCAAGCTTAAACGCCATTTTGATAACGTAACCGATGTTCATGTTATTTTAACGGTTGAAAAGCTTGAGAAAAAAGCAGAAGCAACAGTGCAAGTTAGTGGTGCAAAACTGTTTGCAGATGATGTTCAAAGTGATATGTATCAAGCAATTGATGCGATGGTCGGTAAATTAGACCGTCAAATAATAAAGCATAAAGAAAAGATAGGAAGCCATAGGTAGTTGTTTATTTAAAGGTAAAAGGTCGAGTTACCTTTTACCTTTACTTAACAAAACTGATGAAGCTTATCATTGTTAGCGGCCTTTCGGGGTCAGGAAAAAGTATTGTTTTGGATACCTTGGAAGATAGTGGGTATTATTGCATTGATAATTTACCTATCCCCTTGCTTCCTGGGTTTGTTAGTCAGGTCATGCAAGCTGATGCCTTGGTTTATGAAAAAACAGCGATAGGTATTGATGCCAGGAATCAAAGGAAAAGCCTTTTATGCTTTTCTGAAATTCTAAGCACTATCCGCAAACAAGGGATTGAATGCGAAATTATTTTTTTACAGGCTGAAGAAAATATACTGTTAAAGCGATATAGCGAAACACGACGAAAACATCCTTTAAGTACTGCTGAAGTCGCTTTAAAAGAAGCATTGAGTATTGAAAAGGAAATGTTGGGGGCTGTGTTAAAGCATGCTGATGTTGTTTTGGATACGAGCAGAACGTATGTTCAGCAATTACGTGAATTAGTTAAAAGCCAGATCGATAAAGATAACGGCCAGAGCTTATCATTACAGTTTCAATCTTTTGGTTTTAAACATGGAATTCCTCTTGATGTGGATTTTATGTTTGATGTTCGTTGCCTTCCTAACCCTTACTGGGATGTTGATTTAAGAGGGTTTAATGGGAAGGATGAACCTATTATTGAATTTTTAAATAAGTCTGAGAGTGCTCAGGAGTTATTTCAAGATATTTGTTTGTTTCTTGATCGATGGGTGCCTCGGTTTGATTCTGATAATCGTAGTTATTTAACGGTTGGAATAGGCTGCACTGGAGGTCAGCACCGTTCTGTTTATTTAGTTGAAATGCTAGTTAAACATTTCAAAAAAAGAGATTTAAATGTAATTACTCGACATAGAGAATTGCATTAAGGAATGAGAACTTAGTAAAATTAAGAAGATTTAAAATCTCATTCCTAAGACGTAAGGGTATGACAAGCCGCTTGCCCAAAATATTAAAATCCCCCTATTTACTCTCATATTCTTACCTATGCCATCATCAACCCTAAACCAAGAAAATAATAGCAATTTATTAGCTCAAGCTATTGAGTTATTAGAAAGTGGGTCACAGATTGAAATTAGAAATTTTGTTCATGAATTGTACCCAGCAGAAACTGCAAATATACTTGAATCACTTGAGATAGAACAAAGAGATCGGGTTTGGAAGGTTATTCCCCCCAGTGTTATGGGAGAGATTTTGGTTAGGGTGCATACCGAAGTTGGACAAGGTTTGCTCAAAATCACCGATAGAAGAGACTTGATCAAGGCAACAGAAAACCTTGAGTCTGATGATATGGTTGATTTGTTACATGTTTTACCAGAACCCTTGTTGTCTGAAGTCATGGAGTCTATCGGGGTTCATGAAAGAAATCGACTGGAATCTGCACTTACCTATGATGATCATACCGCGGGTGGCTTGATGTCGTTGGATGTTTTAACCATAAGGCCTGATGTGACGCTTGAGGTTGTTATGCGCTATTTGCATCAGCGAGGTGATATGCCTTCGTCAACGGATAGCTTAATTGTGGTTGATCGTTCAGATCATTTGCTGGGTGTGCTGTCATTGTCAGATTTACTATCTAATGATCCATCAACAAAAGTTGAGGATGCCATGGATGGAAAAATTAAAGGTCTTTCCTATTTAATGCCTGCTCATGATGTGGCTATGTTGTTTGAGCAACGACAAATGCTTTCAGCTCCCATTGTTGCAGATAACGGACGGTTAATGGGCCGCGTTACCATTGATGATGTGGTTGGTATTATCAGGGAAGAGGCTGATCACTCCATTATGAGTATGGCTGGGTTAGATGAAGAGCAGGACATGTTTGCCCCCGTTATGACCAGTGCAAAACGACGAGCAGTCTGGTTGGGTGTTAATTTAGTCACTGCATTCCTGGCTTCTTGGGTGATTGGTTTATTTGAAGCAACATTACAAGAAATAGTTGCCCTAGCTGTTTTAATGCCTATTGTTGCTAGTATGGGGGGAATTGCAGGAAGTCAGACTTTAACTTTGGTGGTGAGAGGGTTAGCTCTTCGACAAGTGAGTCATGCCAATGCAACACAGTTATTATTGAAAGAGTTATCGGTAGGTGTAGTGAATGGTGTTCTATGGGCTTTTATTGTCGCCATTATAGCGAGTATCTGGTTTCAAAGCTTAGATCTGGGGATGTTGTTAGGCGCTGCTATGGTGATTAACTTGGTGTGTGCGGCTTTAGCTGGAGCAAGTATTCCAATGGCGTTGGATAAAATGGGAATAGACCCCGCATTGGCAGGTGGTGTATTGCTGACCACAGTCACTGATTGTATAGGGTTCTTGGCCTTCTTAGGATTGGCAACAGTCTTTCTATTGTAGTTAATCGCACTGTTTGAGATTAAAGACTGTACCTCTGTATTTTTTGTGAATGACAGAGGTACAACGGTCTCGTTACAAAAGAATTATTTTAGTGATAATAATTCAGTGCGTTTATCCATTTCAAAGTTAAGTTTCCCTTCTTTGGCTAACCAGCCAATGGCTCTTTGAGCATCGTTTTTACTTACTCCTGTTTCTTTGGTAACTTTTGAAACGCTGGTTGCGCCATTTTCATCTAGGTATTCCCAAATTTTACCAGCAGCGGCTCCAATAGTATCAGACATAGGTTTTCTCTTTATAGTAGTTAAAATTTAATTATTTCTTATTTTCTTCATCAGGCAAAATAATATTAAGCTCCAAAACTTCCTGCTTATCATCCTGTTCAAAATTCATTGAGATGGCATCTTCTTCAACGCTAACATATTTTCGAATAACGGCAAGTAATTCCTGTTGTAATTTAGGTAAGTAAGACGGTCGGTTTCTTGATGCACGTTCATGTGCAACAAGGATTTGTAAGCGTTCTTTTGCAACAGAGGCAGAGCTAGGTTTGGATGATCTAAAGTAGTCAAGTAAACTCATTATTTACTCCGGAATAATTTACCAAACAAGCCTTTTTTCTCTTCGTTAACAAAACGGTGAGGGATATCTTCTCCTAAATAACGAGCGACAACATCTGCATAAGCTTGTCCCGCATTACTTTCTTCGTCTAAGATGACAGGTGTTCCAGAATTTGAGGCATTTAAAACAGATCTGGATTCGGGTATAACGCCCAGTAAGTGCAAGGATAAGATGTCCTGGACATCATCGACACTTAACATTTCACCTAATTTAACTCTTTTTGGTGAGTAGCGAGAAAGGAGTAGATATTCTTTGATGGCCTCTTTACCTTCTTCAGCTCGACGAGATTTACTAGCCAAAATCCCCAGCATGCGGTCAGAGTCTCTAACTGAAGAGACTTCGGGGTTTGTAACAACAAAGGCATCATCGGCAAAATACATCGCTAAATTTGCACCCCGCTCAATGCCTGCAGGAGAATCACAGACGATATATTTAAAGTCTTTAGATAAGTCGTCTAATACCTTGCCAACGCCTTCTTTTGTTAGTGCGTCTTTATCTCGGGTTTGAGACGCAGGTAAGATGAAAAGCTGATTGCAACGTTTATCTTTAATTAATGCTTGGCGCAAGGATGCTTCTCCATTGATGACGTTTACAAAATCATAGACAACACGGCGCTCACACCCCATAATTAAATCAAGGTTACGTAAGCCTACATCAAAATCAATAACGGCTGTTTTATGGCCTTTTTTAGCCAGTCCCATGGCAATAGCAGCACTTGTGGTTGTTTTACCAACGCCGCCTTTTCCTGATGTTACAACAATAATTCTAGCCAATTTTTTGTCCTCTGCAATTTTGGGTTAGGAATGCCAGCTATTCAATCCCTAAAGGTTGTTAATGATTAATGCTTGGTCTTGTAAAAAAATTTGAGTTGGTTGATCTTGATCAACTTTATTGAACTCTTCACTGGTTTTATAGTGCCCAGCGATAGAAACTAATTCGGCTTGTAAAATAGTGCAAAAAATACGGCTTTCTGTATCACCTAAAACACCCGCTAATGCTCTACCCCTAAGAGCGCCATAGACATGGATATTTCCTTCTGCCATGATCTCAGCTCCTGCACTCACATGAGATAGGATGATTAAATCACCTTTTGCATATATTCTCTGTCCTGAACGAACTGGCTGAGAAATTAGCTTGTTTTCTAATAGTTTGCCAGTTTCATCGTTAGCTTTAATCGGTGTATTGTTGGGTTCGTTTTTTTCAGGTGCTTTACTGGCAGATTGAACACCATGGATATTATGAACAGGGATATGAAGTTTATGGGCTGTAATATTTTGTGTGTCGCTGCCCCCGCTTATGCCGATGGGGAATAGCTTTATATGATGTAAGAATTCGATTAAGGCTGCTAGGTCAATTAATTGTTCATGGTCGTTACAATTTTTTAGATCAATGAGCAGGGGTGAGTTTTTAAAGAATTCAGGTGCTTGGGAAATTTTCTCTTTTAACTGGTGTTGGATTTGTTTCAATTCGGTAGAGTAAAGAACTAAAACAGGTACACTGAAAGAAGAACTTTTAAATTCTAAAGCGGATTTTGTATAAGTAGGTGTCTCAGCGTCTGTCGACATTGGAAAATTTTTTGTTGATGTAATTGGTTGAATAATAACATTTCTATTTAGAAAAATCATTTTTCAAGTAATAATAACTTAGTTTTTATGGTTTCAATATCAGGGATATGAATGTCTAGGCTGTTAATAACACTTTTGTTAATGGCAATGCTAAAGTATTTTGGTGCAAAATAGTGCTTTGATATTAAAAGCGGTGAGTAGAGTAGTTGCTGAGATAATTCTTTAATCTGTTGCATAATTTGGCTAGGGGTTGAATAGATAGCGGCAACAGCGCCAGCATTGACATAAGATTTAGAAAACCCAATTAAAGGGATGCTATAGCGGTAGGTTGATAATAACAGAAAAGGTATGTTTTCTCTGTTGTGGATTAAGGGGTCTGGCACTGCGAAAAGAACATCAATTTCTTCGATTAGAGAGTTGAGCTCTCTGTTTATGTTATTTCCCTTGTTAATATAACGAGAATAGAGTGATAAATTGAGTTTTTGTATTTCTTCTTGGATTGCCGTTAATTTATTAGAAGAGAAATCAGCTGTCAACACGCCTACTTTATTTGCAGAAGGAAGTAAAAGTGTTAAAAAATTTAATTGTCGGTTTAATGGATGATCCAAATAGATGGCGTAACTATTGTTTGTGTGGAAGCTTGTATCTTTTAAGCTATTTTCAGGGATAAGACTATGAATGATTGGTATGTCTGTGGGGAGTGTTTGTTTCGATGAAAGAGTGCCTAATGTAATAATGAGATCTGTAGGCGTATTGTTTATTTGTTGCAGATTAATATCTTTATAATATTTACTTCTTATCGATAGGTTCTTATCATTTTCCCACTCGCTAAGCAGTAAGCTATTTATTTTATTATGTGTTTTTGTTCTATTGTCGGTAATAATTAAAATAGATTTAATTGTCGCATAAGTAATAGGTGAGATAAATAAACAGCAAAAAGCTAAAACAGCAGGGATACGTTTGAAATGGATTGAGGTGGTGAATATTAAATCTCTAGCGTAACTTTTCCAAAGGGAGCTTGATTGAGATTGAAAGAAATCCATTTGTATTGTATAGATTTAAATATTCAGTGAAAAGAAAGTAGTGAATGGATAAATAACGGCTAGGCTTAGGAGTAACGCTAAGGCTCATTCAATTATACTTAAATTGGCTGATTAAGTTAATACTTTAATATTTAAATGGATGGTGGGGGCTGAAATGCAAAGTGTAAAAGGGGCGTAAAGGGTAATCTATTTAAGTCATATATTAATGAGAAACAGACACATAGAGTTGCTCTATGTGTCTGTGTATTAATTTGTAGCAGGGTGTTAAATAAATTAAGGTAGCATGAACCCGCGGATGGTAAAGAATAAAAATGCAGCTAATAGACCTGATAATGGGACTGTAACAACCCAAGCAGTTGCAATTTTATATAAATGAGAGCGTTTAACTAATTCTTGCTTATAGGCTTTTTTCAGGCTTTTACGTTCTTTATTTGTTAATGGTGATTTGCCTTTTTTAGCTTTTAATTCCAATAGTATTTTAGCTTTAGTTTCAAGTGAAGACTCTTGGTAATGTTTTAATAGTTGGTCAACTTTTTCAGGGTCAGCATGTTCATGGTGATCACGAATATTATCAATTCTTTTAGCGTGACTGTTTTTTAAGTATTCACGTAAAAAGCCAACACCAAAAATAGCACCTACGGCAATATGGGTTGAACTTACAGGAAGACCTAGCTGACTGGCTATAATTACGGTAATTGATGCCGACATGGCAACACAGAATGCACGCATTTTATCCAGCTCGGTAATACCACTACCAACGGTACGAATCAGCTTAGGTCCATATAAAGCCAAACCGATTGAAATACCTAGAGCACCGACTAGCATTACCCATAAAGGGATGCTGGCTTTGGCTGTAATGCCTGAGTTAATAACCGCATCATTAATGGCTGCAAGAGGGCCAACCGCGTTAGCGACATCATTAGCGCCGTGAGCAAAACTAAGTAGAGCGGCAGAAAAAATTAATGGAAGCGTGAATAGAGTATTAACACTGACCTTAGAGTTTTCTAACTTATTGGCTGCTTTTTTAATTAATGGTTTGATGATGAAATAAGCACAGATTGCAAAAACAAGACCAATACCGCCAGCCATTAAAATATCAAGTTTCCATATTTTTTTAAGCCCTTTCATGATCAAATAAGTGGAAAAAGCCCAGACCATAAATGAGATAAGTAAGGGAACAATCGTTTTTGCCGCTGAAATTTTGTCCTCTTTATAGGTAATGGTGCGTTTAATTAAATAGAGAAAGCACGCGGCTATAATGCCACCAAATAAAGGTGAAATGACCCAGCTAGCTGCAATTTTTCCAAACACAGGCCAGTTTGCAACACCAAAACCACCTGCAGCAATACCTGCACCTAGTACACCGCCCACAATAGAATGGGTTGTAGATACTGGAGCATTTAATGCTGTCGCGATATTAAGCCAAATAGCGGCGGCTAATAATGCGGCCATCATTAACCAGATAAAAGTATCAGTATCAGTGATGGTTGCTGGGTCGATAATACCTTTTTTAATGGTACTCACTACATCGCCACCAGCAAGTAATGCGCCTGATGATTCAAAAACAGCAGCAATGATAATCGCGCCTACTAACGATACAGCACCAGACCCTACCGCTGGGCCAACATTATTAGCTACATCGTTAGCACCAATATTAAGTGCCATGTAAGCACCAAATGCTGCAGCCGTAATTAATATATGGTTTCCTGACTCTGGCATGATAAAGGCAGAGACAAAATAAACAACAACCAAGATAAAAGTAAAAGCAAACAGTGCCTTAAAAAAGTCTTGATATATAAGAGGTGTACTTTGTATGTTTTGATTATTCATTACACGGTTCCAAGCATATTTTATGATGCGATCAATTATGACGAAAATGACAATTGTATTACAGATATATTACATTTGTATGACAGTTATATTACAAGCTGGGTTTTAGTGAGGGAATATTTAAAATTAAGCCTGTTATATCTGCATAAACCTTTTGATTGTTAAGGTGTTTACTTATCTTAATATATTTTTCTAACTTGCAATTAATGTCATTTTCCTATATTTTATTCGATTGTCCAAAGGCTAGGGGTGCTGGTAAAACCAGCTGAGAAAAACCCTTTGAACCTGAATCCGGCTAATACCGGCGTAGGAAAGCCAAAGTTTTCCTGCGCTTGAGCCCTTATAATTCTGGAGCTATCCATGAGCGCTGTTCGTAAAGATATATCTACTACTGAATCAAGTAGTGTAAAAATTGATTCATATCCCGCATCTGAAAAAATTTATGTAGAAGGCAGTCGTCCTGATATACAAGTACCGATGCGTAAAATCAGCTTGTCTGATACGCCTGTGCATTTTGGTTCAGAAGAAAAAAATGGTCCACTTTATGTCTATGATACTTCAGGTATTTATACTGATCCTGATGTAGAAGTTGATCTGCAAAAAGGATTGGCACCTATTCGTCAAGCATGGATAGATGAGCGAAATGATACTGAAGAGTTGTCGGGTCCAAGTTCTGATTTTGGCCAAGAGCGTCTTGTTGATCCTGCCACTGCTGATATGCGTTTTGAACATATTAGTAAGCCGCGTAAAGCCAAAGCAGGCAAAAATGTCAGTCAAATGCATTATGCTCGCCAAGGGATCATTACACCAGAAATGGAATATATCGCGATTCGTGAAAACCAGAATATGGAAGAAATGCGTGAGCTTTATAAAGGTCAGCATCCTGGGCAACGTTTTGGGGCGGAAATTCCAGAATCCATTACCCCTGAATTTGTACGTTCTGAAGTAGCCCGAGGCCGTGCAATAATTCCTGCTAACATTAATCACCCAGAAATTGAGCCAATGATTATTGGGCGTAATTTCTTGGTGAAAATTAATGGTAACTTAGGTAATTCAGCGGTTACTTCATCTATTGAAGAAGAAGTTGAAAAAATGCTGTGGGGTATCCGTTGGGGTGGTGACACCATTATGGATTTATCAACCGGTAAAAACATTCATGAAACACGTGAATGGATTTTGCGTAATTCGCCAGTGCCTATCGGTACAGTGCCAATCTATCAAGCACTGGAAAAAGTAAATGGTAAAGCAGAAGACCTAACGTGGGAAATCTTCCGTGACACTTTGATTGAACAAGCTGAGCAAGGTGTGGATTATTTCACTATCCATGCGGGTGTTCGTCTACATCATATTCCTATGACTGCAAAGCGTATGACAGGTATTGTTTCGCGTGGTGGGTCTATCATGGCAAAATGGTGTTTAGCGCATCATACAGAAAGCTTTTTATATACACATTTTGAAGAAATTTGTGAAATCATGAAAGCCTATGATGTGTCATTCTCATTAGGTGATGGCTTACGTCCAGGTTCTATTTATGATGCGAATGACGAAGCTCAATTTGCAGAATTAGAAACATTAGGCGAGCTAACAAAAATTGCCTGGAAGCATGATGTACAGACTATGATTGAAGGTCCCGGTCATGTGCCATTACATATGATTGAAGTTAATATGACTAAGCAATTGGAAGATTGTGATGAAGCGCCTTTCTACACCTTAGGGCCTTTGACTACTGATATTGCACCTGGATACGACCATATTACTTCGGTCATTGGTGCAGCAAATATTGGTTGGTATGGTTGTGCCATGCTTTGTTATGTCACCCAAAAAGAACATTTAGGATTACCTAATAAAGAAGATGTTCGTGAAGGCATCGTGACTTACAAAATTGCTGCCCATGCGGCTGATTTGGCTAAAGGCCACCCTGGCGCGCAAGCACGTGATAATGCTATGTCTAAAGCACGTTTTGAATTCCGTTGGGAAGATCAATTTAATATTGCATTAGATCCAGAGAAAGCACGTTCATTCCATGATGAAACTTTGCCGAAAGATTCAGCAAAAGTAGCGCATTTCTGTTCTATGTGTGGACCGCATTTTTGTTCAATGAAAATTTCTCAAGATGTAAGAGAGTATGCTAAAGATAAAGGCATAGCAGAGGCTGAAGCTTTAAAATTAGGAATGGATGAAAAGTCTGAGCAGTTCTTAAAAGAAGGCGCAGATATTTACCATAAAGTTTAATTTCTATTCTGCTAAATTATAAGTTAGGGCAGGCTTAGTCTGTCCTAATTATTTAGTTTAAAATTGTGGAGGGGATTTAGTCCCACTGTCATTAAGTTAAGAGCCTAAAACGTCATTCCCGAAGTCTCTTATCGGTAATCCATTGTTCAGATTATATAGATTCCTGCTAAGAGCACGCAGGAATGACGAGACGAGGATCTCTCAATTTCTTAACTTAATGGTCGTGAGGGTTTAGTCCGTAATCACTACGATAAGCAGCTTCTATAGCGGACTGAAGTCCACCCTACAAATCCTTGTTTTTTAATCAAGCTGTGGCTTGTATATGAGCATGATTGATTATTGGGTCTTTTCTCTTATTCTCAAAAAACTAGCAAACCTTGGAATACCTTTTTTGGTTTTTCCATGATAAGTATAGGTAATAATTGAATTAATTTCGGGTGGTTTTGATCTTTGCTTATCAGTAAACCCTGTGCCAATTTTAAATTCCAATCCCTCAGTCGTTTCGACTAACAATGCACCCATCAAACCAGTATATTTACCTTTTCCAGGAATATACGCAATCACTTTAGCTTCTGCATCATAATAAGGTTTTACCTTTAATAAATCACTATTTCTTCCCTTGTGATATAAGGCATCCGTATGGTGTAACATTAGCCCCTCAGCTCCCTTTGCGACGACACTGTCTAAGATCTGCATCAGGGCTGATTTATCTGCAACTTGGAATTGTTTAACTAATTTTAAGTAATTGCCGTTATATAGTGTACTTAGTTTTTGTAGATGATTTAAACGTTGTTTAAAAGGTTTATTTAACTGAGGTAGATCAAAAACAAAGTAACGAACTTGTTGCCATTCATTGTCTATCGCCTGTTTTTTTCTAACGATACTGACTAGGGACTGAAATTTTCCTCGACCTAACCAGAGTTCGCCATCTAATGATTCGTCAGGAAAGCCTTTTGTAAACCATGGAGGGGCAGGGTAGATGTTACCTTGTCGCGAAATAAGCTGTTTTCCATTCCAGTAAGCCCGTACCCCATCTAATTTTTCGCTTACCCAGTATTGACTTAAATCGACTTGGCCTTGATATGTTTTTGCTAGGGTTAAAGGCGGTGCATCAGCGGCTTGACTGATAAAAGTGCTGGCTAGTAAGGCTATGATTAATAAAGAATAAGGCATATTAACTTTTAGTACTTATCATTTGTAAAATCAAGTTAATTGAGAATGCAATCATTAGCAGTAATATGCCTAGTGCCAGTCCTTGTTCAAAGTCGCCTTTGCTTGTCTCTAAAGCGATGGCCGTGGTCATGGTGCGTGTTACCCCTTGGATATTTCCACCTAACATCATGGCGGCTCCCACTTCACCAATAGCCCGACCAAACCCCGTAATGACACCTGCGAGTAAGGCATAGCGTAATTCGCTGATAATAGGGATGATTTGTTGATAGGGTTTTGCACCTAATAGGGTGAGGGTGCTAACTAAGCGTTGATCTGCTGATTGCACTGCAACTAAAGTCATATTCATAATGAGAGGAAAGATGAGGCAGGTTTCGCCTATTATCACGGCTGTTTCTGTGTAAAGTAGACCTAAATCACCTAAAAGTCCTTGGCGACTCAACAGGCCGTAGAAAATTAAACCAATCATAACCGTGGGGATGGCCATCAGGGTATTTAATATTTGTTGTATTAAATATTTACCTGGGAATTGGGTAATAGCAGTTACGATGCCGAGAAAAAGCCCAAAAATAGAGGCAATTAAGGTGGCTGTGAGTGCTATTTTGACAGAGACCCAAGAAATTTGATAAATCTCTGGGTCAAACTGGATAATAAGCTGAAGCGCTGAAACAATAGACTCAGAAAAATAATGCATGGAGTGCTTCTTTAAAGCGTGTTGACGGTGTTATTTTCTCTTTGCCAATGGCCTGATTTACCACCCTCCTTTTCAATTAATTGTACGGATTGGATAATCATTCCACGGTCAACAGCCTTGCACATATCATAAATAGTTAATAATGCAATTTGGGTGGCGTTTAGTGCTTCCATTTCAACACCTGTTTGCCCATTAGTTTTAACCGTTGTTTGGCAGTGAATGCGGTGTTGGTGATTGTCAGGTGTTAAATTAACTTCAACATGCGTTAAGGGGAGGGGGTGGCAAAGAGGGATTAGCTCGGCTGTTTTTTTACTTGCCATAATACCTGCTATTCTAGCAATACCTAAAACATCCCCTTTTTTATGAGAACCTTGAGTGATTAAATCTAAGGTTTCAGGCAACATCTCGATGAAGCCCTCACAAGTTGCGGTACGTTGAGTAATGGCTTTTTCTCCAACATCAACCATATGCGCTTCGCCAGATTGATTAAAATGAGTGAGTTTGGTCATTTTTTTGTATAGTAGGTTTAATATTTTTGTAATTCTCATCAAATGAGATTGTTTATCTATTTTATAGGAACTTTTGTTAATGTCGATTAAAGTCCGTTATTTTGCTAGTTTAAAAGAATCTTTAGGGCGATCTGAAGATGAATTGGAATTTGTAGAGGTTATTTCAGTCATAGAGGTCTGGAAACAAGCGAATAAAGAGGTTGAGTTACCCGCTAATATTTTAGCGGCTGTTAATATGGAGTACGTTGGTCTTGATTATTTGGTTAATCAAGGGGATGAAGTTGCTTTTTTTCCACCGGTAACAGGAGGGTAGCTTGCAAGTTAAAATAGTAGAAGATCCATTTGATCCTTGGCAAGAAATTCAGCAGTTTCAATTAGCTGCTAATGAGATGAGTGGGAAGTTTGGGGCAACCAGCATTTTTGTCGGTACTATGCGAGACTTTAATGAGGGTGATGATGTGAAAGGGATGACTTTGGAGCATTATTCAGGAATGACAGAGATGCAGTTGGGTAAAATCATTACTGAAGCCATGCAAAAGTGGCGGGTTATGGATGTTTTAGTGGTACACCGTGTTGGAGACCTTTTTCCTAATGATCCCATCGTGCTAGTTGCTGTGTGGAGTTCTCATCGTGGGGATGCCTTTGATGTCAGTCGATATATTATGGAAGCCTTAAAATCAAAAGCCCCCTTCTGGAAAAAAGAGATATTACAGTCAGAGTCTGTACGCTGGGTAGGCAAAAACACCGACGGGTATGAAAAACAATGATTCCAATTAGAGATAATATCCTCTGTAAGAGGCGGCCTTATGTGAGCTGGGGGCTGATGTTACTTTGCATTATCATTTTTAGTTTAATGAAAATGATGCCAGATGAAGCACAAAGACAACTGACTTATTTTTATGGCATGGTGCCAATAAGGTATTCAAACCCCAATTGGTCTGCAGCATTTGGTTTGCCTTTCGATAATTACTTATCCTTTTTAACTAGCCTGTTTTTACATGGTGGATGGGTGCATCTTATTCTCAATATGTGGTTTATGTGGATATTTGCCAAGAGTATTGAAGGTATTATGGGGCATGCAAGGTTTTTGGCTTTTTATCTGTTCTGCGGCTTATTTGCAACCTTTATTCAATGGTACTTTGAGCCAGAGTTGACGGTACCTATTGTTGGTGCATCAGGAGCAATAGCAGGCGTTTTAGGGGCTTATTTTCGTGTTTACCCGTTTGCTAGGGTAGTGATTTGGTTTCCTTTATTATTTTTACCGATTTTCTTTGAGCTTCCCGCTATCGCTTTTTTAGGCTTTTGGGTGATTATACAGTTACAAAATGCGACTGCATCGCTGGTTTTTGATGATATTGCACTCAATGTTGCTTGGTGGGCCCATCTTGGTGGTTTTGTTGCTGGCGTGTTAATTTATCCTTTGTTTGTAAATGATAATGAAGAATGATTTGAGCGTAGGGCATTATGGGATATAATGAGAGGATTCGTTTTAAGTAAAGTTAGGTTTGTATCGCAGGGGATTCAAATTGAGCTTTCATATTCTTTGTAGGAAATTCACTGTTATGAATAAAGTTAATGTTGCTTTAGTAAGGTTGCTCCAGTTTGTTGTTTTTGTAATTTTTACATTCATGGTCTTGGCCTATTTTGGCGCAATGGTTTTGGTTCCTTTAGATTTGGTCGTTTTAATACTTAAGCTTTTTGGTGTTGCGGGTTTCGATGGCATTATTGGCACGGCTGTTGCTGTTACCATTGTTGCTTACTTGGGTCTGATGGTTTATAAAACACCTGGATTGATTAAAATTATTGTAGATACGGGTCTTGATTTGGTTAATACTGGAAAGACGCGTGTTGAAGCATTTAATGAAATTGTAGAAAGTATTAAAAAGTAGTTTTCTACTTTAAAAAAAAGGGAGGCTTTTAATAAAAGCCTCCCTTTTTTTATGTCTGATACAAAATATAAAATGGTTATGAACAAGCCACAGATTCAGGCGGGGCTAAAGAGACTGTGAAAGTATTCTGTTTTTGACCTCCCCCTTTGGAAATATAGGTATCTACACAAGATTTATGAAAGAGGGGGCTAAAAACTAATACATTCACAGTCTCTAAAGCCTCACTTCCACGTTGAAAATTGTTTTGGTCATTATGAGTCAAACGCAGCTAACACTAATTCCAATATATTGAGAAATCGTCATCCCTGCAGGCTCTTAGCAGGAATCTATGCGCGCTCATGGATTCCCGATTAAAGGTTTCGGGAATGATGACTATTACCGTGATTATTTATTGGGATTGGTAATATTAATCTGTAGCCAGCATATAACCATGATCTTTTAAACAAAAAAAAGGAGAGCAAATGCTCTCCTTTTTTTGTTTTTAAGATAAGAGATGCTTAATTACATATCAGTTCTTTTATAAACAACTCGACGGTTATGCGCTCTACCAGCTTCAGTTTCATTTGAAGCAGCAGGATGAGACTCACCAAAACCTTTTGTTGTTAAGCGAGAACCCGCAATACCATTATTCATCAGAAGTCGTTTAACACTGATCGCTCTTTGTTCAGATAATGATTGGTTGTATTTTTCAGAACCGCGGCTATCAGTATGACCTTGGATTTCAACAGTTAATTCAGGGTTTAGTTGTAAAACTTGAATTGCATTGCTAAAGATACCTTCGTATCCCGCTTTTATGCTTGCTTTATCGTAGTCAAAAAGTACGCCATGGAATGCCCAGCAACCATCTTTATCAACAACTGCACCTTTTGGAGTATTTGGACACTTGTCTTTGCTGTCTAATACGCCATCACCATCGGCATCGCCTTCAGCAAGTGTGACCTGATTAAAAAAGACTTTAGTTACGAAGTCAGCCATGCCATCGCTCGATGCAATTGCACCAGCCGTTGTGGAAAAGCCACAGCCAGAAATATCAGCTAATTGTTGAAGTACCGCTTGTCCACTTTGTTCTTTTTCGTTACCTACCCAAACAGTGTAAACACAAAGTTTGTCACCATATGTTTGTTTAAGCGTGTCGATAGCTGAAGCAGGTGAAGTATCGTAGTTGTGACCGTCACTGAAAAGAATAACAGCAATGTTTCCTGATGCGGAAGCTAGATCATCATTTGCTGCTGTAAACGCAGAGGCAACAGGTGTGCCACCACTAGAACAGGCTAGCGAATTGATTGCACCATTAAATGAAGCGGTTGAATAGCTTTGAACCGCTTGGTTTAATTTTGTATATCCCCAGTCTAAACAGGATCCATAACCAAAACTACGAAGGCCAGAAGATAACGTTATGTTAGGAATGGTTTGATTCATTCTATTGAGTAATTCTTTTTCAACAGAAAGTTTTGTTGATGAAGAAAAACCAGAGCCTAAGTAAGTCTCACTCATAGAGGAAGAGGAATCATTAATAACGAAAAAAGAGTCCTTTTTTTGTTGTAATTCACCCGTGCTGACTAAAGCATTTAAGTCTTTAGCTTGAAACGACTGGTATGAACTAATAGATTGAGTTGCGCAACCTGATAAAGCAACCGTTGCTATAGTTGTAGCTGTTAATAAGGTTTTTTTCATATTAGATTTTCCTTAACGTTGATAATGAGTGTAAATAAGTTAAAATTTACCAGTAACTAATAATATTAGCAATCTATTATTTGAACATGGGGTTTGTTAACCTAGGCTGAATGTTTAATATTAGCTGAATTTAATTTGTTTTTCTGATTTTACTGAATCTAGTGCGGCAACAATAATTTTGCAATTTGTTTTGGCGTCTTCAAGTGCTAATAAAGGTGTTTTATTATTAAGGACGCAGTCACTGAAATGCTCAACTTCTAGACGAAAGTGGTTGGCTAAGGGGAGTGACTGCTGTTCTTGTTCGCCCGATTCTGTCCACCATGAAATAATGGGGGTTTCTGCTTGCTTAGCCCAGACATTGTGACATTTTAATCCACCTTTTGTCCCTATGATCTCATATTCTGCACGACGAGCATGTTCAAAACCAAAGTCAAAATGGGCATATTTACCATCACCAAAATCAATAATGCCATTGCAACTGATATCAGCTCCACTTTCTATATGTTTTGCCATGGCAGTAACTGCAATAGGTGTCTCGTTATAAAACGGCAGTCTGGCTGCATGAATGGCATAGCAGCCAATATCCCACATCGCACCGCTACCATTCTCAATGGTATTATCAATACGATATTCGCGTGCTGGCTGCATTAAATAAGAAAAGCAGGCTCTAACTGAACGCACTTCACCAATGATGCCAGACTCTATAATTTCTTTTACTCGCGCATGTTGAGGATGGAAGCGATACATAAAACCTTCCATTACCGTGACCTTGTGTTTATCTGCGGCAATTTCAATGGCTTCAATGTCAGCAACAGTCAGTGCCATCGGTTTTTCACATAACACATGTTTACCATGCTCTATGGCGCGTAACACCCATTCGGCATGCTCTTTATTGGCTAGGGGGATGTAAACAGCTTGAATGCTGATGTCTTCAAGTAATAATTCTGGGCTATCGTAGATAGTTATATTTTCTTGCTGAGGGGCATATTGTTCTAGTGTTTCGGCTGCCGCACCTGGTCGTCTGCTGGCAATAGCAACCAGCTCACTATTTTCGGCTTCAACAATCGCGGGCATCAATTGTTGATTAATACGGGCAGCACCTAATATGCCCCAGCGTAATTTTGTTTGCTTATTCATAACTAATCCTTAATGGTGGAAATAATGCTAGCGACGGCATTGGTTAAGATATTTAAATCATCTTTCTCTATTATATAAGGAGGCATCAGGTAAATTAAACGATTAAAAGGACGCACCCAAACCCCCGCTTCAACAAATTGAGGTTGTATTATTTGCATATCAACGGCTTGATGCAACTCTACCACGCCTATTGCCCCCAGAATACGCACATCTTTAACTTGTGGAAAGTCCTTGCAAGCAGCTAAACCAAGGTTTAGCTGCTGTTCAATTAATTTGATTCGATCTTGCCAAGGTGAATTTAATAAAAGCTTTAAACTGGCTAATCCAGCACTACAGGCTAATGGGTTGGCCATAAAGGTGGGGCCGTGCATAAATATCCCAGGCTCTCCATTACTAATGGTTTGTGCAATATGTTGATTAGTTAATGTTGCCGCTAAAGTCATATAACCACCCGTTAGCGCTTTACCAAGACACAAAATATCAGGCTCTATAGCGGCATGTTCACAAGCAAATAATTTCCCTGTTCGGCCAAATCCAGTAGCAATTTCATCTAAAATTAATAAAACATGGTATTCGTCGCAAAGTTTTCGAACCCGTTTAAGGTAATCAGCTGAATAAAAGCGCATCCCCCCAGCACCTTGAACAATAGGCTCCAGAATAACTGCAGCTATTTGCTGCTGGTGTATTTCCAGCTGTGACTTTAAAGAAGATATATCAGAATCGGTACAGGGTTGATTAAATTGGCATTCAGGTGGGTCAGCAAAAAACTGTGGGGTTAAGGTGTCCGAAAATAAACTGTGCATACCATTAACGGGATCACTTACCGACATGGCGCCAAAAGTATCACCATGATAGCCGTGACGAATAGTCAGCATTTTCTGTTTTTCGGGTTGGTCTTTAGCATACCAGTATTGAATAGCCATTTTCATGGCAACTTCAACGGCAACAGATCCCGAATCAACAAAGAAAACTTTTTTTAAAGATTCAGGAGTAATCGAAATCAATTGTTCAGCCAAATCAACAGCAGGTTGATGAGTTAGGCCGCCAAACATAATATGAGACATATCCTGTAGTTGATCAGATAGAGCCTGATTCATGACGGGGTGGTTATAGCCATGAATGGCACTCCACCAGGAAGACATACCGTCGATTAATTCTCGTCCATCGGTTAGTTTAATGCGGACACCATCAGCCGATTTTACGGGGAAAATAGCTTGGTTTGAGTTTGTTGAGCTATAGGGGTGCCACACGAAATCACGATCTCGTTCAACTAAGTTAGTAAAGTTTGTCATAGTTATTAAATTCTCTACAGCTTTAATGTATGGAGTGGTGTGTTTTTCGGTATAATTACATAAATTAAGCTGTCTTGGTTATAAAATCAGGATGGGTAGTCATATTTGAAGGGTGAAAACCGGAGTTTTTAATGAATAAAATGTTAATTACGGATGGCTCGGATCAGGTCGATATTGATCCACTAGAAACACAAGAATGGATTGATTCTTTACAGTCTGTTATTGATAATGAGGGTGATGAGCGCGCTTATTTTCTAGTTGAGCAATTGTTAGCTGCAGCAAGAAAGTCCGGAGCAGACATCCCTTTTAGTGCCAATACTGAATATTTCAATACGATTCCTGTTGAGAAACAACCTCAGTTTCCTGGTGATACTACGATTGAGCAAAAAGTACGTTCTTATATTCGCTGGAATGCGATGATGATGGTATTGCGTGCCAATAGAAACACCAATGTGGGTGGGCATATTGCCAGCTTCGCATCAGCTGCAACACTCTATGATGTAGGGCAAAATCATTTTTGGCATGGTAACTCAGACGATAAAAATGGCGATTTAATTTTTACGCAAGGCCATTCCGCTCCAGGTATGTATTCTCGGGCTTTTTTACAAGGCCGATTAACAGCTGAGCAACTTGATAGCTTTCGTCAAGAAGTTAATGGGGGGGGATTGCCTTCTTATCCTCACCCTTGGTTATTACCTGATTTCTGGCAGTTTCCAACGGTATCAATGGGCTTAGGGCCTATTATGGCGATTTACCAAGCGCGATTTATGCGTTATATCCAAGGCCGTGGATTCTCAGATACTTCTGAGCGTAAAGTTTGGGCATTTTTAGGCGATGGTGAAACGGATGAACCTGAATCTCTTGGCGCTATTGGTATGGCAGGTAGAGAAAAATTAGATAATCTGATTTTTGTTGTTAACTGTAATCTACAACGTTTAGATGGACCTGTTCGTGGTAACGGCAAGATCATCCAAGAATTAGAAGGTGAATTCCGTGGTGCAGGCTGGAATGTTATTAAAGTCGTTTGGGGTCATTTATGGGATGCTTTATTAGCACGCGATAAAAAAGGGCTTTTGGCTAAACGCATGATGGAATGTGTGGATGGTGACTATCAAACCTTTAAATCTAAAAATGGCGCGTATGTCAGAGAGTTTTTCTTTAATACGCCAGAACTGCAAGAAATGGTTCGAGATTATTCTGATGAAGACATCTGGGGCTTGAATCGTGGTGGACATGATCCAGCAAAAGTCTTTGCTGCTTATCACAAAGCGGTTAACCATAAAGGCCAGCCTACCGTTATCTTAGCTAAAACTATTAAAGGTTATGGCATGGGCTCTTCTGGTGAAGCACAAAATACTTCACATCAACAGAAAAGTATGAGTGTTGAATCATTACGTCGATTTAAAGAAAAATACTCATTACCTGTTAGGGATAGTGAATTAGAAGATTTACCTTATCTGAAATTTGAAGAAGGTTCAGCTGAACTGAACTATATAATGGAAAGACGTCAGCAACTGGGGGGGTTTATTCCTGCCAGACGTACGCAAACAATTCCATTAGATGTACCTGCTTTAGTCGACTTCAAGCCTTTATTGGCTGGAAGTGGTACAAGCGAGAGCTCAACAACCATGGCTTTTGTGCGTATGTTGGGTATTATCATTAAAGATAAAAATGTGGGTAAACGTGTTGTGCCCATTGTACCTGATGAGTCTCGTACCTTTGGTATGGAAGGCATGTTCCGTCAATTGGGTATTTGGTCTCAAGTCGGTCAATTGTACACACCGCAAGATGCGGAACAATTGATGTACTACAAAGAAGATAAACACGGCCAAGTATTGCAAGAAGGCATTAATGAAGCGGGTGGCATGAGTGATTGGATTGCTGCGGGTACAGCCTATTCAACACATGGCGTACCGATGATTCCTTTCTATATCTTCTACTCCATGTTTGGTTTTCAAAGGGTTGCCGATCTTATTTGGGCAGCGGCTGACCAATGTACACGTGGTTTCTTATTAGGTGCGACAGCAGGTAGAACCACGCTAAATGGCGAAGGCTTACAGCATGAAGATGGTCATAGCCAAGTTTTTGCAGCAACAGTGCCTAACTGTGTATCTTATGATCCAACCTACGGCTACGAAGTTGCGGTCATCATCCAGGATGGGATGAGACGCATGTACTCTGAGCAGGAAAATGTTTTTTATTACATCACTGTGATGAATGAAAACTATGTGCAACCTGCATTGCCCGCAGGAACAGAAGAAAACATCCTAAAAGGGATGTATCAGTTCCAGCAAGGAGAAGAGAATGATAGTCCTCGTGTGCAATTAATCGGATCAGGGACTATTTTCCGTGAAGCGGTTGCAGCAGCAGAATTATTGAAAAATGACTGGAATGTTGAAGCTGATTTATGGAGCTGTCCAAGTTTTAATGAGTTAGGCAGAGATATTCAGGCGTGTGAACGCTGGAATAGATTGCATCCAACTGAAACACAAAAACAATCTCATGTTTCACGTTGTTTAAATGATGCTAAAGGTCCAGTTATAGCTAGTACAGATTATGTACGTGCCTTTGCTGAACAAATCAGAAGTGATATTTCTGCACCTTATACCGTATTAGGCGCAGATGGGTTTGGTCGTTCAGATACGCGTGAAAATCTACGTAGTTTTTTTGAGGTGAACAAATTCCATATTGTTATCGCAGCATTAAAAAGTTTGGCTGATAATGGTGAATTTGATTTGGCTAAAGTGGATGTGGCAATTGCAAAATACGATATTAACCCAGAAATATCAGCACCTTGGTTGGTTTAAAATATGAGTGAATTGATTGAAATAAAAATACCCGATTTGGGTGGCGCTGACGAAGTTGAAATCGTCGAAATTCTTGTGCAAACAGGTGAAGCAGTCGAACAAGAGCAAACCTTAGCGGTAATGGAAAGCGACAAGGCGACAATGGATTTACCTGCAAGTATGGCAGGAACCATTCAAGATATTATCATTAAAGTCGGTGATAAAGTCTCTCAAGGGTCTTTGGTTGCCATGCTTAGGCCAAGTGCGGCTGACTCAGGTGCGAGTGAAACCGTTGCTGAGGAAAAGCCAGCTGAGCCAGTTAAACAAGAAGTATCTAAAGTGGAGCCCGTTAAACAACAGTCAGTAGAAACTAAAGCAGTTTCTGTTTCTGCGCCGGCTGTCAGTACTGGAAAGGCACACGCAACTCCGAGTGTTCGTTTATTTGCAAGAGAGTTAGGTGTAGATTTAGCAAAAATATCACAAGGTAATGGGCGTAAAGGCCGTATCTTAAAAGAAGATGTGCAAGCCTTTGTTAAGAAAGTCATGACAGATGGGGCGGCTCAAGGCGGGGGGGCTGGTATTTCACCCATTCCTGAAGTGGACTTTTCTCAGTTTGGTGAAACTGAAGTTAAACCACTAGGGAAAATTAAGCGTTTAACTGGCGAGCATATGGTTCGTGTTTGCTTAAACCTACCGATGGTGACTCAGCATGATGAAGCCGATATTACTGAAATGGAAGATTTCAGGAAATCGCATAATGCCAGTTCTCCAGAATATAAATTAACGGGCTTAGTTTTTATTATTAAAGCTTTAACGGCAGCACTGAAACAGTTTCCACAATTTAACAGCTCACTTTCAGCTGATGGTCAGTCATTAATTTATAAGAAATATACTAATGTCGGTATTGCGGTAGAAACACCCAATGGCCTAATGGTTCCTGTGATTCGTGATGCTGAACAAAAAAGCTTAAATGAATTGTCAGCCGCGTTGATTGATTTAAGTGGTAAAGCAAGAGAAGGTAAACTACCGCCAGCAGCGATGCAAGGTGGCTGTATGTCTATTTCTAGTTTGGGTGGTATTGGTGGTACAGCCTTTACACCGATTGTCAATGCACCTGAAGTCGCTATTTTAGGTGTCAGTCGTGCAAAAATGCAGCCTGTCTGGAATGGCAAAGAATTTGTACCTCGTCTCATGTTACCGCTAGATTTAACTTATGATCATCGAGTGATTGATGGTGCAGAAGCCGCTAGATTTTTAGTCGCTATTACCCAGTCTTTGGGTGATATTCGTCGTTTATTATTGTAATAAGGAAGGGATTAATCTTATGTCAGATATGCATACAGAAGTTTTAATTTTAGGTGGCGGTCCAGGCGGATATACTGCGGCATTTCGTGCAGCAGATTTAGGTAAACAAGTCACATTGGTCGAACGTTATCCAGTGATTGGTGGTGTTTGTCTTAATGTTGGCTGTATTCCTTCAAAAGCCTTGCTACATTTAGCTCATATTATTCATGAAGCAGAAGCGGCTGAAAGTCATGGTCTTAGCTTTGGTAAACCAAAGATTGATTTGGATAAAGTCAGAAGCTGGAAAGAAAGTGTGTCCAAGGCTCTGAATACGGGATTGGCTGGCTTGGCTAAGCAACGTAATATTAAAATTGTACAGGGAGTGGGGTCTTTTGAATCTGCCAGTTCAATGCTGGTTGAAGGTGAAGACGGCAAACAGATCATTACTTTTGATGATGTCATTATTTCGGCAGGATCACAAGCGACTCAGATCCCCGTCTTTCCAAATGATGACCCGCGCTTGTGGGACTCTACTGATGCATTGGAACTGAAAGAAATTCCTAAGAAATTGCTGATTGTCGGTGGCGGTATTATTGGTCTGGAAATGGCGACGGTTTATCATGCTTTGGGTTCAGAAATCAGTGTGGTTGAATTGATGGATCAAATTATTCCAGGGTGTGATTCAGATCTAGTCAGGCCTTTACATAAGCGGATTAAAAAGCAATATAAAAATATCTGGCTAGAAACTAAAGTCGAAGGGATTAAAGCCCTAAAATCTGGATTAAAGGTGAGTTTTTCAGGTGATAAAGCACCAGACTCTGAAACTTTTGATGCCGTTTTAATTGCTGTGGGACGTCGACCTAATGGTTTTAAAATTGGTGCAGATAAAGCAGGCATTGAAGTAGATGAAAGAGGTTTTATTCAGGTTAATGAACAACAAAAAACCAATGTAGAGCATATCTATGCGATTGGCGATATTGTTGGAAACCCAATGCTGGCGCATAAGGCGGCACATGAAGGTAAAGTGGCTGCTGAGGTGATTTCTGGTGAGAAATCAGCATTTGATGCATTAACGATTCCTGCTGTTGCTTTTACCGATCCAGAAATAACCTGGATGGGCTTAACTGAAATTGAAGCTAAGAAACAAGGGATTGAATATGATAAAGGGACATTTCCTTGGGCTGCGAGTGGCCGTTCATTAAGTTTGGGTAGAAATGAAGGGATGACTAAAATACTCTGTGAAAAAGAAACAGGCCGAGTGCTTGGCGCGGGGATGGTGGGGCCTAATGCAGGTGAATTGATTTCTGAAGCCGTATTGGCGCTTGAAATGGGTGCCGATGCAGAAGATATTGGTTTAACCGTACATGCACACCCTTCATTATCAGAAACTTTTGCCTTTGCAGCTGAGATAATCACTGGCACTATTACTGATTTGTATATTAAGAAAAAATAATATATGAATATCTTATTCCCACTAGTTTTGTGGGAATGTAGTTTTTATTTGAGTACCCATGCACAGCCTGGGTACTAGAAAAATTAACAATGTGGAGTAATTATGCCAGTTAATGATCAAGAATTTAAAAATGCACTTAAATTATGGGCAAGTGGGGTAACGGTTGTTACTGCACAAACTGAAAGTTTAGGCTTGAAGGGAATGACGGCCACTTCATTTAGCAGTGTTTCTATGGATCCGCCGCAAATTCTAGTTTGTATCAATAAAACAGCCGATACAGGTGAAGCTGTTTTAGAAGGTAAAACTTTTGCTGTCAATATTCTTAAGGCGGATCAGCAAGAGGTTTCTAATCAGTTTGCTGGTGGTGCAAGTCAGGAAGAACGCTTTGCTAATGTAAAATGGCATGAGGGTGAAACAGGATCCCCTATTTTTGATGATGCTTTAGCATCAATTGAATGTACCGTGGTTGAGCAAGTACAAGCGGGAACTCATTGGGTGGTGATTGGTGAAGTACAGAAAGTTGAATGTCACTCCGGTGAGCCTTTGCTCTATTACAACTCAGCATATCGTGAGTTGACTGCTTAAGATTGTTCAGGGTGGGTATTGCTCACCCTTTTATGATCTGCCATTGTTCTTCTATAAATCCCTGTATCGGCTGGTATTGGGTTTTATAAGACATTTTTCTACAACCTGTAATCCAGAATCCCATATAAACAAATTCAAGCTGCATTTCTTTGGCATGTTGAATTTGCCATAACACCGCGTAATTCCCCAGGCTATAGCTAGAAAATTTAGGTTCATAGAAAGTATAAACAGCTGATAAGGCATTTTCTAGTTGGTCGACTATAGCAACGGCAGCTAATTCACCGTCTATAGAAAACTCAACAAATAAAGTGTTACACCAGCTACTGGCAAGAAAATTAATATAGTCTTCTGGGCTTGAGTCTGCCATGCCGCCATCGCCATGTTTATGTTTTTGGTAACGCAGGTACATGTCGAAGTGAGCTTGTTCTAACTGGGCGGGTTTTACAACAACGCTTGTTTGTCTGTTTTTTTTAAGGCAACGCTTTTGATTTTTAGTGGGGATAAACTGCTCGACAGCCACTCGGGTTGGGATGCATTCTGAACAGCCAGGGCAATGAGGGGTATAAACTTCATTGCCACTGCGCCTAAAACCTTGTTCAATCAATTGGCTATAAATGGCTGAATCTAAAGAAAAGGAAGGATGAACAAAAGCTGATTGAGAGTTTTTCTTGTCTAAGTAACTACAAGGACTCTGCTCCGTTAGAAATAAAGGAATGGAAATCATGTTTGAGTCCATGCGTTTTCATTAGCTTGCAGTGCACAATATTGTTTTATCAGTTTAGAAAAGTCATGGCGACTAATTTCTTCAGCCCCCAAGCTGGTTAAATGGTCTGTATGAACCTGACAATCTATTAATTGATATCCCCAACTTGAAAGTTGTTGAACTAAGCAGCAAAAAGCAACTTTAGAGGCATCTGTTTTTTTGTGGAACATTGATTCTCCAAAAAAGACTTGTCCTATAGCGATACCATATAGGCCACCTACCAGTTCGTCATCAAACCAGGCCTCAAAAGAATGAGCTACCCCTTGTTGATGTAACTGGGTATAGGCGATGTACATTTCCTCAGTAATCCAAGTGCCTGATTCTTGTTCTCGTGGTGCAGCGCAATATTGCATGACTTGAGAGAATGCCTGGTCATAGGACAGTTTAAAACCCTGTTTTCGAATGGTTTTTCTTAGGCTGCGAGATATTTTAAGATGCTCGGGAAACAAGACAAGACGTGGATTGGGAGACCACCATAAGATAGGTTCGCCAGGACTGTACCAAGGGAAAATCCCTTGTTGATAGGCTTTGATGATGCGTTGAGGTGATAAGCATCCCCCAGCAGCTAATAAGCCATCAGGTTCTGTTAAGGCAGATTCTATGGCAGGGAAATCCTCATCAGGATTATAGGGGTCAAGGATCGGTAATTGCATGATGGAAATAATGGCGCTACACAAAGAAAATGTAGCTTGGGTTAGCGATAGCGAAACCCAACAAATCAGCAGAAATGTTGGGTTTGTTTTTTATGCTGAATATAAAATACTCAAAATTACCTGCTTATCTCTTTGCGCAGCGATAGAAAAATTATGCGTCTAATTCATCTAAATATTTTTCAGCATCCAGTGCAGCCATACAACCTGCGCCAGCAGAGGTAATGGCTTGCTTGTAATGAGAATCCATTACGTCACCCGCAGCAAATACACCTTCTATACTGGTTGCAGTAGCATTACCCTCAATCCCGCTATGTACTTTTATATAGCCATGATCCATCTCTAGCTGACCATCAAAAATATCGGTATTAGGTTTGTGACCAATAGCGATAAACACACCATGTACATCAAGATCTTCAGTTGAATCATCTTTAGTACTTTTGATTCTAATACCGGTTACGCCCATGTCATCACCAAGGACTTCATCTAAAGTATTGTCCCATTTGATAACCACGTTACCATTTTTAGATTTTTCAATCAGCTTGTCAGCCAAAATCTTTTCAGAACGAAATTTATCACGACGATGAATAACAGTGACTTCTGAAGCAATATGCGATAAATAAAGTGCTTCCTCGACAGCTGTATTACCACCACCGACAACCGCAACCGGTTTGTTACGGTAGAAAAAACCATCACAGGTTGCACAGGCTGAAACCCCTTTGCCTTTAAAAGCTTCTTCTGATTCCATGCCTAAATACATGGCAGAAGCGCCTGTCGCTATAATCAATGCATCACAAGTGTAACTGGCTGAATCGCCCGTCAACACAAAAGGGCGCACAGATAAGTCTGCTGTATGGATATGGTCAAAAATAATTTCAGTATCAAAACGCTCTGCATGTAAACGCATACGTTCCATTAAATCAGGGCCTTGTAGGCCTTCCACATCACCCGGCCAGTTATCAACTTCTGTTGTTGTGGTTAATTGTCCCCCTTGTTGCATACCTGTAATCATCACTGGATTTAGGTTTGCTCTAGCAGCATAAACGGCCGCGGTGTATCCGGCAGGGCCAGAGCCAAGAATTAGAAGTTTGCAGTGTTTAGCATCACTCATTAACAGATCTCCGAAATGGGGGTTAAATATTTTGTGCAATTATACTCATCCTTTTAATGGAGAGATACTAACAGTTAATATTTAGTGGGAAAATCACTTGCTCAGTCATTATTATTGGCGTCTTTTATGGTGATTAAGCGTCGTTTTAATGTGATTTCAGAATAAAATAAAGTACAAGCTAAGGCGTTATAAACAATTAATGCAAAATATCCAACTATTCATCTATAATTATGTTTTATCAGTAGTTTGTTATAAGAAGGGTTTATGTCAGCGGTCATTGAAGAGAAAACAATTAAAGGCTTACGGGAAGTTGCATTATTAGGCTTTTTAACGGTAGCACTATTTTTCTTAATTTCATTAGTTACTTTTAGTAACGAAGATGCAGGCTGGACGCATAGTGGCTCTATGCAGTTAATTCGTAATGCTTGTGGTGTTGTTGGTGCCTGGGGTGCTGATTTTGTGTTGAGCATCTTTGGTTTAATGGCCTATTTATTTCCAACGATGATTTTATGGCATGGTTATCTTGTCTATACAAAGGCTGAAAAGCAACGAGGTAAATTTGTTTTAGCAATACGCTGGACTGGGTTTATAGCAACAATTATTGCAGGGAGTGCAATTTTTGATTTACATATTTTAAGGTTACAAGTTGAACTGCCTGGAAGTACGGGAGGGATTTTAGGGCAAGAGGTTGCTGAGGTTTTGTTAATTATTTTAGGGAACTCAGGGGCAACTTTATTATTGTTAGCTATTTTTCTGGCGGGGATCACGCTTTTTACAGGCTTGTCCTGGATTGCATTATTAGACTTTGTGGGTAAATATTCTTTATTGCTGGCAAATAACTTTTATAGGGGGTGTTTGTCTTTGTTTGCCTCTTATAAAGATCAACACGTACGAGCTAAGATAACAAAATCTGACTTACCTACAAAGCCTACACGGAAATCTAAAGTTAAAATCGCCCCTTCAATGAATAAAATTGAACAAAGTGATCGAGAGGCAAAAGAAAGCCAGGTTGATATATTTTCAGAGCCTTTTGACTCTAAAAAGCATAAAGGCGTACTCCCCCCTTTAGCCTTGCTTGATAAGCGGGTTTCCAAGGCGAAAGGGTATTCTGAATCAGAATTGGAGGATATGTCTCGTAAAGTTGAAGATGCTTTGCAGGATTTTAATGTGGTTGTCGAGGTGGTTGCTGTTCATCCTGGACCTGTTATTACACGATTTGAATTGAAATTGGCGGCAGGGGTAAAAGTCAGCCGCGTGAGTGGCTTGTCAAAAGATATTGCTCGTGGCTTGTCAGTGACCAGTGTACGGATTGTTGAAGTCATTCAAGGTAAGTCAGTTATTGGACTGGAAATTCCGAACCAGGAAAGGGAGATGGTATCCTTACGAGACCTTCTTGCTGCGCGTAGTTTTGAAAAGGCTAAATCAAAACTGACCTTTGCGATGGGTAAAGATATTGCGGGTATGCCCGTGGTGGCTGATCTGGGAAAAATGCCTCATGCTCTGGTTGCGGGAACCACCGGTTCTGGTAAGTCAGTAGCTATTAATACCATGATTCTTAGTTTGCTTTATAAAGCAACGCCAGAAGAAGTACGGCTGATTATGATAGATCCAAAAATGTTGGAGCTCTCAGTTTATGAAGGCATACCGCATCTATTAACGCCTGTTGTGACGGATATGAAAGATGCTCAGAATGCTTTGCGCTGGGCTGTTGCAGAAATGGAGCGACGTTATAAATTAATGTCTAAAGTCGGCGTGCGTAATCTGGCTGGTTTTAATCAATTAATTAGAGAGGCAGAGAAAAAAGGCGAACCTATTCGCGATCCTTTGTTTCAATTAACCGAGCCTTTAGAAGAAGGGGAGGAATTTCCCACTTTAACTACCTTACCTAGCATTGTCATTGTGATTGATGAACTGGCCGATATGATGATGATTGTGGGTAAAAAAGTAGAAGAGTTAATTGCTCGTTTGGCACAAAAAGCCAGGGCGGCAGGGGTTCATTTGGTGTTGGCGACCCAACGTCCTTCGGTTGATGTGTTAACTGGGTTGATTAAAGCGAATGTTCCAACACGTATTTCCTTTCAAGTGTCTTCAAGGATTGATTCTAGAACTATTTTAGATCAAGGGGGGGCCGAGACCTTATTAGGTAATGGGGACATGTTGTTTTTACCTTCAGGCACCAGCATTCCTATTAGAGCGCATGGTGCTTTTGTAGATGATCATGAAGTGCATAAAGTGGTTGAATTTCTTAAGCAGACGGCGCCTTCTAATTATTTGGAAGAAATTACTCAGGAGCGTTCAGATACGGGAGAGTTTGTAGCTGAAGGTGGGGTTGATTCGGAAATGGATGAATTATATGATGAAGCGGTCATGTTTGTAACTGAAACACGTAAAGCATCTATTTCTAGTGTGCAGCGGCGTTTTAAAGTCGGTTATAACCGAGCGGCTAGAATGATTGAAGACATGGAAGCAGCTGGTGTCGTTAGTGGGCCAGAAGGGAATGGATCCAGACAAGTTTTAGCGCCAGCAGCTCCCAAGGATTAGCATGAATAGTACGGTTATCGGAATTCTTAGTGTTGTTTTTACTTCAACTGTTGCCGGGTGGTTGATCAGTCGAACTAAAAAAGTAGAAAAGCCTGTAAAAGTCATGCTGTTTGTACTTTATTTTTGGGCGAGTTTTTTTATTCAGTTAGTCGCTTTTGCAATGCTTTATCATTTTGGATTGTTGAGTGATTATTTTTGAATTTTCTTAGCCAGATACCTGATTACCGATGAAATTCCGAAGAATTGTATGGAAAAAGAATAAATCCAGATGCTAGGTGATATCCCCGAGGTCTATCCAGTCAAGCGTGGGGACAAGCTTTATCAGGAATCCATTCTCAGTAAACTAGATTCCTGCTAAGAAGATGCAGGGATGGCAGGCTTGCAAGGCTGGCTTTATAGCATTATCTGGTAACGGTTGAAAAAGGGGGTATAGTCGATAAGTTTATCTAAAGTAAAGTTATCACCCGATGCACAAGTTAGGCGGGTTCCTGTAGCAAGTTTGCAGGGCGAGTGAAATAAATCCTTTTGAATATTAGCCTCTTGAGTCAGAATTATTTGGCTGCCTTCTTCCGTCTGAGTCGTTGAGGAGCTCAGTTGAGTTGATGGTGTACCTTTAACTTTTTCAATTAGGATATGTAAGGTTTTTGTCGTGTTCGTTACTCTAATTTGTCTGATAATGCCCAATGTATGGCTAAGGTTAGCAGAGCAAAGTACACATAGATCACCAATTGAACAATTGATAAAACTGGTTTCAGCAATCATGTATTTATCATTGTTTACTTTTAATGTTTTTACTGTTTTGGTTTCTGAAAGTAAACTGTGGTTACTCATTAAGTATGTGTTTTTTTGATTATTGTTTAGCGTATTCTTTTCAAATGGGATTGATTCTAAAGATAAGCTTTCAATAGATTGCTCTATGGGTGATTCTGCACTGAGTTGCTGGATTTTTTTTAATTTATTAACTTTTATAAGATGTTCAGTAATGTTATTAAACCCAGTGATTATGTGAGAGATTGTTGGGGCTGATGGAATGGGAGCATTTATCGTCGATTGATAGCCTGATAAATGATCGAGTAGGCTTGTTAGAGCATCTTGATCAAGCTTACAGTTGAAGTTGTTTGATTGCATAAAACCAACTAATTCACTGCTATTGATTGTGATATAAAATTCTTTAGTTTGCTGGGTATGATTAATTGAACTGGGCCCTTCTTTACTTCTTGGGTTCCAGTGAAAGGTATTTATGCTAGAGGAGTAAGAGGGGTTGAGCTCTAACTTATCCGCGAGTTGATCAGAGATTAAAAAAAGTTCAATAATGTCATTTTCTGAGTATTGATAGGGGCTTGATATATTAAAAAGTATATTGCGTTTTAAAGCCGATTCAATGGTTGTCAGGTTTTTAAAGCTTTTAACCTTATGGTTTATTTCCTGTTGAGTGCTATTGTTTTTTATCGCTAAGTTATAAATTTCTCCCATTTCCTTCCATAAGGTCGATGAAGGTGTCTGATGGAATAGTGCGCTAAAGCGTTGAGAATAACCGAACAGCTGTAAGGCGGTATAAATGGCTAAATTTTTCTCGTTATCTGACAAATCAGATTGATTGCAAATACTGCAAAAAACCAAGCTAATATTTCTCAATAATTGAATATTTAGGCGAATGATTTTTACGGCTGGCTTTTTTGTGTTGGAATCGGCTAGAAGTAGTGATTCCAGAGTATTGCTGATATGAAGTGTGCTAGGAATTAATAAAATGAGGCAATCAAGTATTTTTTTTGCTTCCGCTTTATTCCTTCGTAATAGTTTAGCGACACTATTTAATTCTACAGCCGAATTTACGCTATTTTTTTCACTTAAGGAGTGTAGCCATATAGATATTGACTCGGGTGAAAGGTCAAAGGGAAGTTTAGATGTTGTCATACGGATTTAAAATTTATTATTCAGCGATAAGCTTAAGTTTAGTCTTTTTTTTGATTTTTTTTAAGTAATGATGGTTTTATTACTTGCTCCTGCTTGTTCTCTGACTAGTTTAGGGACTAAATAACCAGGTAATACCTTCTTTAGCTGGTTCATTAAGCCGATAGCTATTTCTTCAGAGACTTCAAAGTGAACTGTTCCTGCCGCTTTGTCAAGAAGGTGAAGATAATAAGGCATAATATTAAAAGAAAATAGCTTTTCATGTAATGCGTGCAATTGCTCTACATTGTCATTAATGCCTTTTAATAATACGGCTTGATTAAGCAGGGTAATATTGGCTTTTTTTAGCTTTTTACATGCCCGCTTAACCTGGGTGTTTAATTCATTACTATGATTTGAATGAACGACCAAAATCAAGTCTTTTTTTATTAATGATAGTTTGTTGCAAAAATCAGTTGTTATTCTGCTAGGCAGTACAATAGGGAGGCGGCTATGTATGCGAATGCGTTTAATATGAGGGATGCTTTCTATTTGTTGGATGAGTTCAATAATTTTCTGGTCATTAAGTAATAAAGGATCCCCGCCACTTAAAATAACTTCAGAAATATCCTGCTGATTTTGTATGTAACGGATCGCGTTTGAATACTTCTTTGTACTGAGCTGAAAATTATTGTATGGAAAGTTTCTACGAAAGCAGTACCTGCAATTAATAGCACAACTCCCTGTTGTGATAAGTAAAACGCGGCCATGATATTTGTGTATAACCCCTGTTTCAGTCATTGAATCTAAGTCGCCTACGGGGTCGTTAATAAAATCTGAAGCCGTTCTCAGCTCATCTTTTATGGGTAAGATTTGTTTGAGTAAAGGATCGTTTAAATTACCTTTTTCCATTCTATCAACAAATTCACGAGGGACTCGTAAAGGAAAAGTAGAAGGTGTAGTAATAAGTTCTTTTGCCAATTGAGAAATATTTAAATAATGACAAATTTCCTCAATATTGCTGAATCCATCTGCAAGATCCTGTTGCCATGTTTTTGTCTGCTGAAGCAAGTTTTTTCCTATATAACGCTGGTCGTTGTTTCTATCGAAAGATAGCTCTATTATAATGGGTTAATATCACTATTTGTTTACTTGAGGAAAAAATGGCTAAGTATAGTACTAATGAGTTTAAAGCAGGTCTTAAAATTATGTTGGATCAAGACCCTTGTGCAATCATTGAGAATGAGTTTATTAAGCCAGGTAAAGGCCAAGCTTTTAATCGGGTAAAAATTAGAAATTTAAAAAATGGACGCGTCATAGAGCGTACTTTTAAATCGGGTGAATCGGTTGAAGGTGCTGATGTTATGGATACAGAGGTACAATATTTATACAATGATGGCGAGTTTTGGCATTTTATGGAGCCCGATACGTTTGAACAATATCAGGCGGATAGCAATGCCGTTTCTGAAGTTGTTAAATGGTTGAAAGAACAGGATATCTGCACAATGACTCTGTGGAATGATTCACCTTTATCAGTGACGCCTCCTAATTTTGTTGAATTGGCGGTTGCGGATACCGATCCTGGATTGAAAGGTGACACCTCGGGTGGCGGTGGTAAACCAGCAACGATGGAATCAGGTGCTGTTGTCAGAGTGCCATTATTTGTACAAATTGGTGAAATGATACGGATTGATACACGTACTGGAGAGTATGTTTCACGAGTAAAAGACTAGTGCCTGAAAGTTGGAAGCCATCGTGTGATTTAAAGCATTTGCGTCTAAGAGCGCAAATGCTTTCAAGTATCAGAGGTTTTTTTGAACGCAGGGCGGTGCTCGAAGTGGAAACCCCTTTGTTATGTTCGGCAACGGGTACTGATCCACAATTAGATTTTTTTTCCAGTTTTTATCATTGTTCTCCGAAAGATAAGGAAATGTTCTTACAAACATCGCCTGAATTTGCAATGAAACGATTATTGGCTGCGGGAAGTGGCTCTATCTTTCAAATATGTAAGGCTTTTAGAAATGGTGAAGTGGGGCGTTTTCATAATCCCGAGTTTTCTATTCTTGAATGGTATCGCTTAGATTTTTCTCTTGAACAGTTAATGGATGAAGTGGCTGAGTTAATACTTGAGCTACTAGGGACATCCGTTATGGGGGTACATAAAATAAGCTACACAGAAATATTTGAGCAGCTTACTGGGCTTAACCCGTTGGTATTTTGCCAAAAAAAGTATGCGGATTATGCTGTAACAAATGGTATAAAGGATGCCATATTGCTCTGTGAAGATGATCACTCCATGTGGCTGGATTTTATTTTTAGTTTTAAAGTTCAGCCTTATTTAGACGATGATCCACTTTGTATGGTTTATGGTTATCCTGCTATTCAATCATCATTAGCCAGAATAAATGACGATAACCCTGCAATAGCGGATAGGTTTGAAGTGTTTGTTAAAGGTATCGAGATTGGTAATGGTTTCTTTGAATTGTCTAATGCAAACGAGCAAGAAAAACGTTTTGATCAGGAAAATGAAGTGAGACGGAGTAAACAATTAATGCAGGTTGATAAAGACGAAAAGTTTCTTGATGCTTTGCGTTCAGGCTTGCCAGACTGTAGTGGGATTGCTTTAGGTCTTGATAGGTTATTAATGGTCATTGAGGATACAGAGTCATTGAATGATGTAATCGCCTTTCCTTTTGATAGAGCATGATATAATTAAAAGTTGTTAAATGACATTAGAAAACTGGTAAGCCTGTGACAACAAAAGTATTTCACTCATTGATATTGACAACCATTCTAGCCACTCAGTCTGTAAAGGCCGAAGATAGGTTTCTGGTTGAAAATATTCAAGTAAACGGCTTGCAAAGAATTTCAGCAGGAACAGTGTATAACTACCTGCCTGTCAATGTGGGTGAGAAATTTGCCTTGTCTAAAGCCGGGGCTGCTATTAGAGCATTATTTAAAACTGGTTTTTTTAAAGACATTTCTTTAACAAAAGAGGGCTCAACACTGGTCGTTAATGTTGTTGAACGGCCCTCTATTGCAAAAATAATTTTTAAAGGTAATAAAGATCTAAGTTCTGATGATTTGACCTCCGCACTAAAAAAGATTGGATTGGCTGAAGGGAAGGTTTTTAATCGCCAAATTTTAGATAAAGTTGAGCAGGAGTTAAGGCGGCAATATTTTAGTCATGGTAAATATGGACTAAAAATTGAGACCGAAGTGGCTAAATTAACCCGTAATAGAGTCGGTATCAATATTGATATATCTGAAGGGCGGGTCGCAAAAATCAAGCAAATTAATGTGGTTGGTAATAATATTTATGTCAATGACGTTTTGCTTAAAGAATTTGAATTAAAAACCACCAATTGGTTATCTTTTTATTCTAAGGATGATCAGTATTCCAAGCAAAAACTTTCTGCTGACCTTGAACGTTTGCGTTCCTATTATTTAGATCGAGGTTATATAAACTTTTCTATCGATTCGACTCAAGTGGCAATAACGCCAGATAAAAAAGAAATTTATGTCACCATTAATGTAAAAGAGGGTGATTTATTTACCCTTGAAAAAGTAAAGCTATCGGGTAGCCTGGTTGTTGAACCCGATGCCATTTTGAAACTGGTTAAAGTGGGGCCGGGGGAGATATTTTCTCGAAAGAATGCCTCTGAGACATCGAAGGCAATTTCTGATCGTTTAGGTGAAGAAGGTTACGTCTTTGCCAATGTCAATATGGTGCCAGATATTAATGAAGAATCAAAAACGGTTGATATGACTTTTTTTGTTGATCCAGGTAAACGGGTTTATGTAAACCGGATTAATATGAGTGGCAACACTAAAACAAGGGATGAGGTTTTAAGGCGAGAATTGCGGCAAATGGAGTCTAGTTGGGCATCAACTGCAAAAATTGAAAGATCAAAAATAAGATTGCAACGGCTAGGCTATTTTGAGGAAGTGAATGTTGAAACGCCCCCTGTTGTCGGTACATCAGACCAAATTGATGTAAATTATTCCGTGGTTGAAAAGTCATCAGGTAACTTGATGGCTGGGGTTGGTTTTTCTCAGACTCAAGGTATTGTATTTAATGCCAATGTTTCACAGGATAATGTCTTTGGGTCTGGTAAGCGAGTTAATATTGCGTTTAATAACAGTGATGTGTCCACTCGCTATAGTTTTGGTTACTTTGACCCTTACTTCACCTTAGATGGCGTGAGTATGGGTTATGATTTAGGCTATAGTGTAAGAGATGCAGAAGAAGCTAATATTTCTAATTATTCAACGGATGTGATTAACAGTAGTTTTAATTTTGGTCTTCCATTAAATGAACATGATCGCTTACGATTTAACATTGACTTAAAACACACTAAATTAACCACATCAGATTTTTCTTCTGATGAAATTCGTCAGTTTGTTATTGATAATGATGATAAATACCTAACCCTGGCAACTTCTATTGGCTGGACGCATGATACATTAAACCGTGCTATCTTCCCAAACAAAGGGGGGCAGCAGCGGTTTTCAGCTTTTGCAACAGTACCTGGTAGTGATTTAACCTACTATAAACTGTCATATAAGCATCAGCAGTATTTTCCTATAGCCAAAGACCTTACTTTTAGATTGTTAGGTGAAGCAGCATATGGCGATGGATATGGTGATACCACTAGCCTGCCGTTTTTTGAACATTATTTTGCGGGTGGTGTGAAGTCTATTCGTGGGTTTGACGATAATACCATTGGCCCTAGAGATTCTAGAAATGATCCTTTTGGTGGGTCAACCAAAATTATTGGTAAAGCAGAATTGTTTTTCCCAATCCCTTTTGTTGAAGATGTTAAATCAATTCGTATTGGTTCGTTTATTGATGCGGGTACCGTTACTGATAAACTAGATGCAGGAAGTTTTAAGTATTCTGTGGGTCTTTCAGGTGAATGGTTATCACCCTTTGGGGCGCTATCAGTCAGTTTTGCCATGCCGATGAATGCTGATGAAGATGATGAAGAACAAAGCTTTCAATTTTCGTTCGGATCAGGGTTTTAAAGACTTTATTTTTTATGAAGTTTGGATTTTTTGCATGCTGAACTTTTTAATATTTTATTTGTCATTCATTTGACTTATAATTTATAAATTAGATTGTTTGTAAGAAGAATTTACCGCAGTTATGGGTTTTCTTAACTGTATATATAAATGTTATTTAAGATGGAATTATCAATGAAAAATAGAATTTCTTTGTTTATCGTACTTTTGTTTGTTGCTAACGTCAGTTATGCAGAGTTAAAAATTGGTGTGGTTAATGTAGCAAAGGTTCTTCAGGGAGCACCACAAGCAAAAAAAGCACAAAAAAGAATGGAAAAAGAATTTTCTCCCAGGAAGAAACATTTAGAAGCTAAAGTAAAAGAAATTATTAAGCTGGAAGAGAAATTGACCAGAGATGCCTCAGTGATGGGTGAGTCTGAACGTCGTAAGCTTGAAAAAGATATCTTTGATAAGAAAAGAGAAGCAAAAAGAGCTCAACAAGAGTTTAAAGAAGATGTCAGCATGTGGAATAACGAAGAAATGGGAAAAATTCAACGTGGCGTACTGGATGCAATCAAAGCGTTAGCAAAGGATGAAAATTTCGATTTATTATTGATGGACGGTGTTCAAAATGGCGTTGTTCATTATGCTAATAAAATTGATGTGACTGAAAAAGTTCAGAAAAAGTTATCCTCTTTATCTGATTAATTAATCATTTTTATTTAAGGTAAGATAAATGACTGTACCGTTAGATATTTTAAAAATTCAAGAGTTATTGCCACATAGATATCCTTTCTTATTGGTTGATAAGGTACTTGAATGTGAGCCAAAAGGGCGTTTGTTAGCTTGTAAGAATGTTACATTTAATGAGCCTTTTTTTCAGGGGCACTTTCCTGGAAATCCTGTTTTCCCTGGTGTATTAATGCTTGAGGCTTTAGCGCAGGCGACTGCTTTATTAACCTCTCAATCAGATGATCAGTTTGGTCCAGGGTCAGTTTATTATTTGGCGGGTATTGATAAGGCCAGATTTAAGAAACAAGTGGGGCCAGGTGATCAATTAATGCTTGAAGCCGTTTTCGTTAAAAATAGACGTAATATTTGGACATTTGAATGCCGTGCTGAAGTTGATGGGGAATTAGCTTGTAGTGCAAATATCATGTGTGCAGCAGTGGCAGGTTAGTTTGATAGATTCAAAAGCTGTAGTCGATATAAAAGCAGAGATCGCCGATGATGTAACTATTGGGCCTTTTTCTGTTATAGGCCCTGAAGTAAAAATTGATTCTGGAACGATTGTTGGACCTCATGTTGTTATCAACGGAGCAACTGCAATAGGAAAAGAAAATCATATTTATCAGTTTTCTTCGATAGGTGAATGTCCACAAGATAAAAAATATGCGGATGAAAAAACGCACTTAGAAATAGGTGATCGAAATATCATTCGTGAATTTACCAGTATACATAGAGGAACCCTGCAAGATCATGGCTTGACTTTGATTGGCAGTGATAATTTATTTATGGCTTATACGCATGTTGCTCATGACTGTATTATTGGTGATCAAGTTATTATGGCTAATGGTGCATCTATCGCAGGGCATGTTCATTTAGGTGATCATGCTATTTTGGGGGGGTTCACCTTAGTTCATCAGTTTACTCAAATTGGTGCCTATAGTTTTTCTGCGATGGGGAGTGCTATTACCAAAGACATTCCTCCCTTTGTTATGGTTGGCGGTAGGCCGACAGCACCTCATGGTATTAACTCTGTTGGTATGGAACGGAATGGTATTTCACCTGAAGTCGTCAGACAAATCAGAAAGGCCTATAAGATTTTATATAAAACGAATTTACGTCTAGAAGATGCGATTGAAGAAATGGAAGACTTGGCTGGGGAAAGTAAAGAACTTTCTGATATGGTCAGTTTTTTACGTAATGTGACTCGAGGGATATTGCGATAACTACTCGAATCATAGCGGGGATTGATGAGGTAGGGCGGGGCTGTATTGTTGGTGCAGTGGTTGCTGCTGTGGTTATTTTAGACCCAGAAAAACCTATTTCAGGCCTAACCGATTCTAAAAAGCTAACAGATAAAAAAAGACAGCTTCTGGCTTGCTCTATCAAAGAAAATGCTAAAGCTTGGGCGGTTGGGCGAGCTGAACCTTGCGAAATAGACCAAATAAATATTTTGCAAGCAACCTTACTTGCCATGAGTCGCGCTTATTCTCAACTTGATATAAGCCCTGATTGGGTTCAGGTTGATGGTACTTTTTACCCTGAAATTCCTTGTCCTGGTGAAACTATTGTTAAAGGTGATTTGAAAATTGCTGAAATTTCAGCGGCATCTATCTTAGCCAAAGTTGCCAGAGATACTGAAATGACAACTTTGGATATACTGTACCCTGGATATAACTTTTCTAAACATAAGGGATATCCTACAAAATTTCATTTAGAAACGTTACATAGTCTTGGTGTAACAGAACAACATCGAAAATCATTTGCCCCCGTTAAGAAACAATTAGCTTTAACTCTGTAAAATGGGTGGCTATTCTCTTTTGTAGTAGGAATTATCTTTCAAATTCCAATATTATTAAGTTGGATTGAAATATCAAATGTGCTGATGTAGGCAAGTGTATTACTACAAGCCATGTACTTTATTTTTTATAAGTATTCTACTAATCTCTTTATCCTCAGCCTTTAGTTATTAATTTTAAAATCATTCATGAAACCAGAGTTTGTCCATTTACGCGTTCATTCTGAATTCTCTTTAGTCGATGGAATTGTCAAAATAAAACCACTCGTAAAGCGTCTGACTGAATTTAATATGCCCGCCGTTGCTATTACAGAGCAGTCGAATCTTTTTTCTCTGGTTAAGTTTTACCGGGCAACCCAAGCAGAAGGCATAAAAGCTATTTTTGGCGCTGATGTCCATATTTTTAACCCAGATAAACCAACGCAGCCATTTAGATTAACTTTGCTCGCCCGTAATCAGCAGGGCTATAAAACATTAACTGAATTAATTTCCATTGCTTATCAGCAGGGGCAGCATTTAGATGTCCCCATGTTGAGAAAGCAATGGGTGGAAGAAAATCATCAAGGTTTAATTGCCATATCTGGCGGGATGGATGGTGAGATAGGGGCGGCATTAGTCGCAGAAAAGTTTGAAGAAGCTGAACAATATGCAGATTACTGGTCAACAATATTTGAGCATAATTTTTATCTTGAAGTGCAGCGGGTAGGGAAAGCTGATGAGGAAAGGTATATAAAAACAGTGGTTGATCTTGCTTTAAAGCTTGATTTGCCAGTGGTTGCTACCAATGGTGTGTGTTTTCTTGATAAGTCTAATTTTGATTCTCATGAGGTGCGTGTCTGTATTAATCAGGGGCGAGTACTTGATGATTCTCGTCGACCCAAAGACTATACACCGCAACAATACCTTCGTAGTTCAGAGGAGATGCTGGAATTATTTGCAGACCTTCCAGAAGCGATAGAAAATACGGTAGAGATTGCAAAACGCTGTAATGTAGAGTTAACACTAGGTAAAAACTACTTACCCGATTACCCCGTGCCTGAGGGGATGACTTTAGATGAGTTTTTTGCTGAAGAGTCACGTAAGGGGCTTGAAGAAAGACTCAAACAATATCCAGCAACAGGTAGTGGTAGCGCCGAGGAAAATAAACAGGTTTATTTAGACCGTCTGGAATTTGAGTTAGATGTGATTGTCCAGATGGGTTTTCCTGGCTACTTTATGATTGTTGCTGACTTTATTATTTGGGCGAAAGAACATGCGATTCCTGTTGGACCTGGACGTGGTTCTGGTGCAGGATCTTTAGTGGCCTATGTGTTAAAAATTACTGACCTTGATCCCATTGAATTCGATTTGTTATTTGAGCGTTTCTTAAACCCTGAAAGGGTTTCTATGCCCGATTTCGATATTGATTTCTGTATGGATCGACGGGATGAAGTGATTGATTATGTGGCTCGGCACTATGGTCGCGACAAGGTATCTCAAATTATTACATACGGTTCAATGGCGGCCAAAGCGGTTATTCGTGATGTTGGGCGGGTGCTAGCTTTTTCTTATGGTTTTGTCGATGGCTTGTCTAAACTCGTCCCGTTTGAAATTGGAATGACCTTACCTAGGGCTTTAGAAGAAAGCCCTGATTTAAAAGACCGCTATGAACATGAAGATGATGTAAAAACATTAATCGATATGGCGCTTTCTTTAGAAGGAACCTCTCGAAATGCAGGTAAGCATGCAGGGGGTGTGGTAATTTCCCCAACCAAGTTGACCGATTTTTCTGCACTCTATTGTGATCAGGAAGGTAATAATTTAGTTACCCAGTTTGATAAAGATGATGTTGAGGCCGTGGGATTAGTCAAATTTGACTTTTTAGGTCTGCGAACACTGACTATTATTGATTGGGCTTTGCAAACAATTAATGCCAAGAAAAAACTTTTAGGCGAAGCAATCGTTGATATTAGCCAGATTCCTCGTAATGATCAGGCAACGTATGATGAAATATTCCTAAAATGTCAGACGACAGCGGTATTTCAGTTAGAGTCACGAGGGATGAAAGAGTTAATCCGTAAGCTGAAGCCCGATTGTTTTAATGACATTATTGCTTTGGTGGCATTGTTTAGACCCGGCCCCTTAGAGTCTGGCATGGTTGATGATTATATTAACGTAAAGCATGGAGCGAAAGCTGAATACGCACATGATTTATTAGTGCCTATTTTGAGCCCAACGAATGGGGTTATTTTGTATCAGGAACAGGTGATGCAAATTGCACGAGAGTTAGCTGGTTATTCACTGGGTGGTGCGGATATGCTACGTCGAGCCATGGGTAAGAAAAAGCCAGAAGAAATGGCTAAGCAGCGGACTATTTTTACCGAAGGTTCAATCAATAATAAAATTGATGAATCAATAGCGACTTACGTTTTTGATTTGATGGAAAAGTTTGCTGGTTATGGTTTTAATAAATCACATTCGGCTGCTTATGCTCTGGTTGCTTACCAAACCGCTTGGCTTAAAAGACATTACCCTGCTGCTTTTATGGCTGCTGTTATGTCAGCCGATATGGATAACACCGATAAAGTGGTTATCTTGATAGAAGAATGTCGGGAAATGAAGTTAACCTTACTTCCGCCAGATATTAATATTTCACAATATCGTTTTACTGAAAATGATAAAGGCGAAATTGTTTATGGAATTGGTGCGATCAAAGGTGTTGGTGAATCAGCAATTGAAGATTTACTGGAAGAAAGAGCAGAAAACGGCGCTTTTTTAGGGCTTTATGATTTATGTAAACGAGTTCAATTACGTAAGGTTAATCGGCGAGTATTGGAAGCGCTGATTAAAGGCGGGGCTTTTGATAGCATTGATGATAATAGAGCCTCACATTTGGCTGAATTAACCACCGCTTTAAAAGTTGCAGAGCAACACGGAAAAATGAGCTTGGCGGGTCAAAATGATATGTTTGGCTTAGCGGTTCAGGTTGATAAGGGCGATGATTTAGAAGCCTATTCAACAGATGTTGAGCCTTGGACAGAAAAGGAAAAGCTTGATGCAGAGAAAATAACCTTAGGCTTGTATTTAACAGGACATCCAATTGAGCAATATGAAGCGGAATTAAAGTATATAAGACATGCCAGTATTGGAAAGCTCATTGCAGATGCAGAGCGATCAAAATCAAAAATGGAAGGGCGAGTCGCTGGTTTGGTTGTTGAAATGCGTACTCGGCAAACCAAAAAAGGAACCATGATGGGGTTTGCAACGTTTGATGATAGAACGGGGCGGCTGGACGTTGCGGCGTTTAGTAAAACCTATGAAAAATATAGCGAAATTTTATCAAAAGATGCATTGCTAGTCGCAGAGGGGCCATTAAGTATTGATGATTTTTCGGGTGGTTTAAGGATGACGGCTGACAGCTTATATACCTTTGAGCAAGCAAGAGAATTATTTGCGCGCTGTATTGTGATTTGTTGGGATAAAAAACAAATTGATTTAGACTCAAAAACTTTTGTAAATGGCCTGAGAGAGACATTACAGCCGTACATAGGTGGACGCTGCCCGATACAAATACATTACTCCAATCATGCGAATGCCGTTATCCAGCTTGGAGAAGAGTGGCGAGTTCACCCAACGGATGAATTAATTTTACGGTTAAATAAATTCTTTTCAGTAGCGCTTGTTAGTGTGAGATATAACTAAATAGTGAGCTTGAGTTAGAAAGGATTTAGGTTTTATACTCACTAAACCCAATAAAAACAGTTTTTTTAAGATGAAAATGTTTTTAAAGTCTGGTTAATCTTATCTTTTGCATCATGCAAAATACTTAATGAGTTTTCAGGAGAAAGTGTGATTGATTTTAATTTACTTGCTGCTGGAATAGAGGTAATGGCTGGTAAATTAGCCTGTTTTTTACCTATTTTGCTATGTAGCCTAGATAAAACGACAATATCAGAATAGGTCAAGGGGCCTTCGCTATGTTGATACCAGTCTTCAGATAATAGAGGGACTTTAATAAAATCATCTGTAAATCCCCATTTTTCAAGAATGACCGTGCCAACGATACCTTTTACAACGGGAATAGCTTGTTCTATCTCTTCTTTGTTATAAAAATCAGTTGGTAGATTAGAAACAAAGTTAAGAAAAGGAATTGAGCCTATATCTGCAACAAGCCCCGCTAATAATGCTTCTTCCGGATTACATTGTTTACTGGCTGATGCCAGTACAAAACTTAGACTGGATAAATAAATACTCTTTCTCCATTGATGATCCAGGTGTTTTGTAATCAATGGCGATTTGCTGGAGAAAATATTTTTGATACTTAAGCTAATGACTAAATTACGCGTTGCATTTAAGCCAATTCGTTTAACGGCTTCAAAACAGCTCTTTGCTGGCGTCATAAAAACGTATAAAGGGCAATTGGCGACTTCGATCAATTTTGCCGAAATAACAGGATCAAGTTGAATGATCTTAACAGCCTCTGCAATACCAATATCATTTTGCATGGCTTTACGTAATTGAATAGCGATACTGGGTAAAGAGGGGACTTCTAGTTCATTATCAACGAAGTATTCCGAAAAGGCATGCAGTAAACGGTTGTGCTTTAAGTTTTCAGGTATTTTTAATTCAGAAATATTGTGTTTTTCTGAATTGATCGACATGATTTTTTGGGACACTCGTAATATATTAATATCAGACTTTGCAATCGCAGTCGTTGTGTATTTTAAGCCGCTTGATAAAGGGAACTTCGCTTTTATTTCTGAAGCATCAATATCAAAGCTTGTGCCATTTTTATCAGATAAAGAGACGGTGCCTTTTAACAGGTAGGTCGCGGTTTGAGTTGCTTCATTTATCTTAAAAAGAGTATCGCCTTTAAATAAAGCTTCGCTTTTATGCTCTAAAACAAAGGATTCAAGCTTATCATCACTTAAATTTCTTATGGGGATTAGCTTCTTTAATGATTCAACAGTTAAGTCATCACCTGCCTGGATAGCAGTTGAGTTAGATTTCTTTCCTTTAAAAAATGAACCCATTAAAGCCATCGATATACCTTGTTAATAAACTTAAGAATAAATAAATGGAGCTGTGTGAGGAGCAAATTTGAAAAAATAATAACGCTTATGTCGCCTGTTACGGCATAAAATTTAATCGGGCGTGAGAGTAAATTTATATCTATCGGTTATTTAATTAATTTCATATCCATTCAGACTGTCTTTGCATGCAAGTATAGCAGACTCGGTTGTTTTCAGAGTAGAAACTCCGTTTTCTTAGACGGTAGAAAACTTAAATAGGCCTGTATTTATCTGAAAAGTTTATATATAAGCGTGGAAACTGATTCTAATAAATCGGGTTCAGGATAAGTATATTGTTGAAGCTGATCTGGCTGTTGGAATGAACCTATAGCGCTGGATTTTTTGGGTTTATGTTTGGTTTTTTCTTGAGAATCGAGTAATTCTCCGCCCGCTTTTTTCCATTCCATTAAATGGGTGATTTCTCCACTATCAACCCAGATACCATGAGCTGGACATTGGTCAATAATCACGCCACTACGGTGGCCAAAATTAACTCGCTTCATAAAGTCTCTACAAACAGGGCATTTTATGTATTTGACTGCTTGATGTGATTGAAAGCGATCCTTATTAATGTTTTTTATTAAGGTTAAATTAATATTAGAAATATTAGATACGCTGCTATCCAATAATGTTTCAATTTCACCTGGATCAAAAAATAGTCCAAAACAAGTTTTACAGCGTTCTATATGAAAGGTACCATTAATATCAAGTTTGATTGTCTGCAAATGGGTATCACAATGGGGGCATACTCGATTGGAATGTTTGGTTTGGATGCTAAACTTATGCTTGCTATGAAGATCAATATCATTACGAACATTGCAATATTGACAACGGTTAATGTTAGCAGCTAAGGGAGCAGAACAGCTTTTGCAGCGAGCCATATTACATTTGATCCAGAATTTTTTGTTTTTTTGCAGAATATTCTTGTTCGGTAATTAATTCTGCTTCAAACAGGGTTTTTAATTGAGTTAATTTTGCCATCGCATCGTTGGGAGGCGGTGTGGTTGCTGAGGTGTTTTGTTCATTCATGGCTTGAGCCATATTTTGCCCCATCCCAATACCTGCTCCCATTCCCATCCCAATGCCAGCTCCACCCCCTTCATTTCGAGCGGCCTCCCTAAGTGCTTCGAGTTGCTGTATTTTTGCATAATCAAGGCCTACCGCTTTGGCAGCTTGAGCTTCAGCCGTTAAATCAGCAATTCGGTTGATTCTTTTTAGTGTCTCTTCATCAAAGTCGGTCCCTTCAATTCTAAAGTCAGTAATATCAAAGCCAAGTTTACGAAAGGCAATGGATAGCTTAATGGAAATGCCTTGAGCAATTTCTTCGCGATTAGCATCTATTTCAGCATAACTAAATTTATTTTCAGCGAGGTAGTCACTAATAGGGTGGATGATTCGAGTGGACATGACAGACCTAAAATCATCAATGTAAAAATCTGTATGGCTACCTACAATATTGACAAAAAAATCTCTAGGATCATAAATTCGGTAGCTGTAATTACCATAAGCTTTTAAACCGACTGGAAATTTATATTTTGGATCATCATATTTTATAGCAGAGGTTGTGCCCCATTTTTGATCTAAAATTTTAGTTTTCTTGTAAAAATAGATGCCTACCTTATGCTCACTTTCAAAAAACTGAGCAAATTTCTTGATTGTTGTCCAGAAAGGAATGTTGGCTGTTTTTAAATCAACTAAGCCTTCCTGTTCAATAACGGCTTGAACCTTTCCTTCATAAACAAAAATACAACCTTGCCCTGGACCTATAATGAGCTTAGAGGCATTTTTTATTTCATCGCCATTTTCTGACCATTGAGATAGTAAAGTATCTGGGGAAGGTTTTTCCCATTCTATAACCGAACGAAGTTGTCTTTTAATGCCATCAAATAGAGCCATATCACCCTCAAGTTTAATATAGAGGCTACTTTAGGAACCTCTGATCAAGTCCAATTATTTTTAGCTTGCTAAAACGGCCGCTATTTTCCATGAAGATCGACGCAATAGAGCGACTATTACGGCTCACTTCGTGGAAAATAGCGACAGTTTTTTCTGCGCTAAATTCTAATCAACTTAATCAGAGCTTCCTTTAGAAGTAGCCTAGATGCTGTATCATTAGATTATAGTAAATATTTAGAGAGATTGTGATGATAAGACAATTTAAAGCGATAAAGCCAGTCATTGGTGAAAATGTATATATTGATGATAGCGCGGTAGTTATTGGTCATGTCAGGATAGGGGATGATGTTTCAATTTGGCCGACAACAGTGGTTAGGGGGGATGTAGAAAGTATTAGTATTGGGGATGGAACTAATGTACAGGATGGTTCGGTTTTACATGTTTCACATGCGGGTGATTACTCAGCAGAAGGTCATCCTTTAAAAATAGGGAAAGGTGTCACTATCGGTCACAGAGCAGTGGTTCATGCTTGTACTGTGGGTAACTATTGTCTGGTGGGGATAGGAGCCATTATTATGGATGATGCTGTATTGGAAGATTATGTGATGTTAGGGGCTGGTGCGCTTGTTCCCCCAGGGAAAAAGTTAGCAGGTGGGTATTTATATGTCGGAGCCCCAGCTAAACAGGTGCGTCCTTTAAAAGATAGTGAAAAACAATTTTTAGAGTATTCGTATAAGCATTATATTCATTTAAAGGATGAGTATTTGGAGAGTAAATAATAGAAGAGCGATGTTAATAATGCTTTTTCTTTGGCGTGTCTTTAGTGTTTGAATGGGGTGGTTTTAGTTAAGAAAAATAACCCAGTGCTTTACTATGGAATTAAATAGGACTAAAATAGTCCACATTGTAAATGGAGAGGCCATGTTAAAGTTAAGTAAGTTAACAGACTATGCAACGGTTATATTAAGTTATATGGCAAAAGATCAGCTTGATATGCATGCTGCTTTGGAAATATCCAAGGCGACAGGGATAACTTTACCGACGGCGAGTAAAATTCTTAAACTTTTGCTTAAAGCCCATGTGGTAACTTCGGTCAGAGGTGCAAAAGGTGGGTATTTATTAGCTAGAGCACCCGAAAAAATTACCGTAGCAACCGTTATTAGTGCGCTTGAAGGTCCCATTGCTTTAACTGAATGTAATACCTCCCATAAAAATTGTGATCAAGCCAGTGGTTGTGATATTCAAGGTAACTGGGGTTTGATTAATCAAAAAGTATTTAATGCGCTGGATTCAGTGACATTGGCTGATATGATTATGCCCGTCAAGCCGCCCGTAGAAATCACCATTCCCATCAGTAGTTTATATAGATAGAGTCATTTATGTCATCAAGTGCTAAAGAAGTTGAAAACCTGATTGCTCAGGAATATACCCAAGGTTTTGTTACTGATATTGAGGTGGAAACTTTTCCTCCCGGTTTGGATGAAGAGGTTATTGCCAAATTATCAAAAATTAAAAATGAGCCAGAATTTATGTTGGAATATCGTCTGAAGGCGTTCCGGCATTGGCAAACCATGAAAGAACCTGATTGGGCGCAATTGAATATTGATCCTATTGATTATTATGCAATTAGTTATTATTCAGCACCTAAAAAAGATTCTGATAAGCCACAAAGTCTGGATGAGGTTGACCCTGAATTATTAGATACTTATAAAAAACTAGGTATCCCATTAGATGAGCAGGAACGTTTAGCTGGCGTTGCGGTTGATGCTGTGTTTGATAGTGTTTCTGTAGCGACAACTTTTAAAGGTAAGTTAAAAGAGGTGGGTGTCATTTTTTGTCCTATCTCAGAAGCTTTACAAGAGTATCCTGAATTAGTTAAACAATACTTAGGTACGGTGGTGCCAGAGGGTGATAACTTTTTCGCTGCTTTAAACGCAGCGGTATTTACTGACGGTTCTTTTGTTTATATTCCTAAAGGCGTGCGTTGCCCCATGGAGTTATCAACTTATTTTAGAATTAATGCCGCAAATACAGGGCAGTTTGAACGGACCTTGATTATTGCTGATGAAGGTAGTCATGTTAGTTATCTAGAAGGTTGTACTGCACCTATGCGTGATGAAAATCAATTGCATGCCGCAGTGGTTGAATTGGTTGCAATGAAAGATGCAGAAATCAAATACTCAACGGTACAAAACTGGTATCCCGGTGATGAAAATGGCGTGGGGGGTATCTATAATTTTGTCACCAAACGTGCAGAATGCCGTGGAGATAATGCAAAAGTATCTTGGACACAAGTCGAGACAGGTTCGGCAATTACCTGGAAATACCCTAGCTGTGTTTTATTAGGTGATAATTCTGTTGGTGAGTTTTATTCAGTTGCTTTAACCAATAATTATCAACAGGCTGACACTGGCACTAAGATGATTCATATTGGTAAAAACACCAAAAGTACCATTATTTCTAAAGGCATATCAGCAGGTAAAGCACAAAATACTTACCGAGGCTTAGTTAAAGTTGGCAAAGGTGCAGAAAAAGCACGTAACTATACTCAGTGTGATTCATTATTAGTGGGTGATAAATGTGGAGCACATACTTTTCCTTATGTTGAAGTGAAGACTCCATCAGCACAAGTTGAACATGAAGCGACCACTTCAAAAATCAGTGAAGACCAATTGTTCTTCTGTCAGCAACGAGGTTTATCAGCAGAAGATGCTGTATCAATGATTGTGAATGGTTTTTGTAAAGAAGTCTTTAAAGAATTACCAATGGAGTTTGCTGTGGAAGCGCAGGCTTTACTAGGAATAAGTCTTGAAGGTTCAGTAGGTTAAAAAAGTAGGTTGGGTTAGCTTATAGAGCGTAGCGAAATAACGTAACCCAACATGTAACACTGGGTAGTACCATGTGTCGAAATAGATTACAGGAAAAAACAAAATGCTTAAGATAGAAAACCTTCATGTCAGTGTTGGAGACAAGCCTATTCTAAAAGGGCTTAACCTAGAAATTAAGGCAGGTGAAGTTCACGCTATTATGGGGCCAAACGGTGCGGGTAAAAGTACGTTGTCTCATGTGTTATCTGGTAAGCCAGGCTATAACATCACCGAAGGTAAAGTGACTTATATGGGTAATGATCTACTGGATATGGATCCTGAGATTAGGGCGCGTGAAGGTGTGTTTCTAGCTTTTCAATATCCTGTAGAAATCCCTGGTGTTAGTAATATCTACATGTTGAAAGCCGCTTTAAATTCAATTCGGAAACACAATGGTTTAGATGAAGTCGATGCGATGGACTTTTTAACCCTGGTTAAAGATAAAATAAAATTATTACAAATGGATGAGAAGTTCTTATACCGTGCGGTTAATGAAGGTTTTTCGGGCGGTGAGAAAAAACGAAATGAAATCCTTCAAGCCGCTATTTTAGAACCAAAAATGTGTATCTTGGATGAAACTGATTCAGGCTTAGATATTGATGCACTAAAAGTTGTAGCAGAAGGGGTTAATTCACTGCGCTCAACGGATCGTTCATTTTTAATGATTACCCATTACCAACGATTATTAGATTATATAAAACCTGATATTGTTCATGTATTAGCGGATGGTCAAATTGTCAAATCAGGTGGGCCTGAGTTAGCACTAGAACTGGAAGCAAAAGGCTACCAGTGGGTTGAAGGGCAGGCAGCATAATGACAAGTCGTTATATTGCAGAATATGAGAAAACAGCTGATTTATTGCCAGGGCAATCTCTTGCTTGGCTTAAAACATTAAGAGCTGAAGCGTTTAATTGTTTTTCTGATCAGGGTTTTCCTTCATTAAGAGAAGAAGAGTGGCGTTACACTAATGTTTCAGCTATTGAGAAAAAATTATTTGCACCTTCATTAGAACTATCCGAAGCTGTTTTTGATCAGGCTCTGTTAACTGAAAATCAACTTGAAGGTGCTTTAACCATTGTATTGATTAATGGTCGTTTTTCTAAACAGCACTCTTCATTAGATGGACTAGATAAAGATATTACCGTAATGAGTATGGCTGATGCTTTAGAGCAAAAGCCAGAACTTTTAGAAAGCTATTTAAGTAAGGCGGTTAGTAACGAAGAGCATAGCTTTGTCGCATTTAATACAGCTTGGTTTAGTGATGGTTTGTTTGTTCATATTCCTGCTAAAAAAATTGTAGATCAAGCTATTCAGTTATTAAATATTGTCACGCAAACAGAATGTTTAGCGACTATTCGCAATGTTTTAGTGGCTGATGAAATGGCTGAAGTAAATATTATTGAAACCTTTGTCGGTGTGGATGCTGCCTATTTAACCGCAGCAGTCACTGAAGTTTTTGTTGGGAAAAATGCAGGTTTAACTTTATATAAAATGCAAAGTGAAGGCAGTAAGGCTTATCACTTTGGTGGTACTTATGTAAAACAGGCACGAGACAGTCGCTTTAATCATCATAACTTTGCTTTTGGTAGTTTATTAGCTAGAAATGATGTGCATACTGATTTGGATATTGCCTCTGAATGTGACTTGAATGGCTTATCTTTAGGTGTTAAACGACAGCATATTGATAATCACACGCGGATTAACCACTTAAAGCCTCACGCCATTAGTCGAGAGCTTTATAAAAGTGTATTGAATCAACGTTCAAGAGGTGTGTTTCAAGGTATGGTTTATGTGGCGGAAGACGCGCAAAAAACAGATTCAGCGATGAATAATCGTAATTTATTGTTATCTAATGATGCTGAAGCGGATGCTAAGCCACAGTTAGAAATTTATGCCGATGATGTAAAATGTGCACATGGTGTAACGGTTGGACAATTGGATGAGAAATCTATTTTTTATCTACAAGCACGATGTATAGATGAAGAAACCGCCAGAAATATGCTGACCTTTGCTTTTGCCAATGAAATGGTTGATAGAGTGAAATTAAAAAGTTTACGCGAAGTGGTCTTAGGGCAGTTATTGGAACGTTTTCCTCAAGCAGGTGTTGATCAAGCTTGGTTGTAAGGTAGGGCGGACTTTAGTCCGCTGTGCTGTTACAGATGGTTTTAACCTTGCTAAGAGCGGACTGAAGTCCGCCCTACAAAATATCAGAAATATTGATACTAATATTATTTAATTGAGATAAAGTGATTTTATCGCCCGTATGTAAAGTGGTTTTTTCAGCATAAAGACCATCGTGAGGTTGACGGTAAACTTCAAGGCAGGCGGTGTTAACATTTAGTAACCAATACTCTGGAATATTGTGTAATGCATATAAGCGAAGTTTTTGGTTTTGGTCAAATTTTAATGACTTGTCAGCTATTTCTATTAATAGAAATACATCGCTAGCGGTAGGGTGGTTTTCATAATAGAAGTCTGGGCTAGGGTGTAGCAGCATAAAGTCTGGTTCAGGTTCTGATAAATCACCTAATTGCACTGGGTCTTGAGCTGCAATGATGGCTGATCCTTGGGTTAATGCAGAAAAAACATTGATTAAGCGTTTAAGATGACTTGCGTGATGTGATCCTATAGGTGCCATATCAATAATCTCTCCATTAATAAGTTCAACACGACTGCCTGGTGGGAATATATTGGCTTCCCCTAATCTTTTCCATTCATCCAGGTTGGTTAAATGTTTTTTACAAAAATTATCGGTAGTCACAGACATAATCAAAACGAAATTAGATAAATCAAATTAGAATATAATACGCAGTTGCTAATTTAGCAACTTATTACAGATTAACATAAAACAAAATGACAACATTCCCCATAGAAAAAATTCGTGCAGATTTTCCTATTTTAAAAGAGAAAATTCGTAACAAGCCTTTAGTTTATCTGGATAATGCGGCCACTTGTCAAAAGCCTCAAGCTGTCATTGATAGTATCTCCCATTTGTATATGCATGAATATGCCAATGTGCATCGTGGCGTGCATACTTTAAGTATTAAAGCGACGGATCGTTATGAAGGGGCGCGTGAAAAAGTTAAAGACTTTATTAATGCTAATAGCACCAAAGAAATCATTTTTGTCAGAGGAGCGACTGAAGCGATTAACTTAATTGCATCAACTTTTGCAAAAGCGAATATTAAAAAGGGTGATGAAATTTTAATCACAGCGATGGAGCATCATTCTAATATTGTGCCTTGGCAAATGTTTTGTGAACAGACGGGGGCTGTTTTAAAAGTAGCGCCGATTAATTTGCAAGGTGAATTAATCTATGAAGAATTTGAAAAACTGATTAGTGAAAAAACTAAGTTGGTTTCAGTGGTGCATATGTCTAATGCATTGGGCACAATTAACCCTGTTAAAAAGATTATTGCTGCAGCTAAAGCTAAAAACATCCCCGTGTTATTAGATGGTGCGCAAGCGATTCCGCATATGTCAGTTGATGTGCAAGAATTAGATTGTGACTTTTATGTGTTTTCTGGACATAAACTTTATGCACCTGCTGGGATTGGCGTGTTATATGGTAAGCAAGCTTTATTAGAAGCCATGCCTCCCTACCAGGGGGGTGGAGATATGATTCGTAAAGTAACTTTTGAAGACACTGAATATAATGCCTTACCTTATAAGTTTGAAGCAGGAACCCCAAGTATTGCTGATGTCGTTGGCTTAGGCGCAGCGATTGATTATCTAACTGAAATAGGCATGGATAATATTGCTGCTTATGAGGCTGAGTTGTTAGATTATGCTACTGAAAAAGCTAGCAAAATTGAAGGCTTACGGATTATTGGTGAGGCAAAAGAAAAGGGCGCTATTTTATCTTTTGTATTAGATAAAATTCATCCGCATGATATTGGCACCATGTTAGATAGCTTAGGTATTGCAATAAGAGCAGGGCATCATTGTGCGATGCCAGTGATGGATTTCTTTGAAGTGCCTGCCACTGCCAGAGCTTCTTTTGCTATGTATAATACTAAAGAAGAAATTGATGTATTAATGAACGGAATAGAACAACTAATAGAGGTATTCGGTTAATGTTTGATGATTTAAGAGATCTTTACCAGGAAGTGATTTTTGACCATAACAGAAATCCACGTAATTTCAGAGTGATGGAAGATGCGGATAGAAAAGTAGAGGGGTTTAATCCTTTATGTGGTGACCGCTTAACTTTATTTTTAAAAATGGATGGTAATGAAATTATTGATGCCAGCTTTCAAGGGTCGGGTTGTGCTATTTCTACTGCATCTGTGTCATTAATGACAGAAATTGTGAAAGGGAAAACAGAAGCAGAAGCAGAAGCACTGTTTAAGCAGTTTCATGAAATGACCACAGGTAAAGAAGACGATATTGATCTGGAAGCTATTGGTAAATTAGCGGTATTAGCTGGGGTAAGAGAATACCCAGCAAGGGTGAAATGTGCAACATTAGCCTGGCACACCCTAGATGCCGCTTTAAAGAATGAAGCAAACTCAATTTCCACAGAATAGAGTTATTCAAATGGGTAGATACCCTCTTAAGGAACCTCTGATCAAGTCCAATTAGTTTTTTCTACGCTAAATTCTAACCAACTTAATCAGAGCTTCCTTAAAAGACAAGCCACATCCAACTAAATTCTAAAATCATTAGGATTTAGTTACTTCTGTAGGAAATTGATAAAAATGCTCCCGATCAAAATTTTTATTTGTTTTCAATCTACTATGAATGGTATGTAAAAGCTTACGCATAACCGCACAAAAAGGGCTTGCATCTTTTTTAAACCGTTATCGTTAATCATATGTAAATAATAGCCTTTAATATGAGGTTCGAAACGCGTAGCCACAAGTGCAGGCATATAAATAGCTTGTTCCCAGCTCTGCATGTACCATAATCAACCGCTGAAAATCAGGGAAGTGTGCCACAGGCACACAAATAAGCGATACCGAAGGTATCGTAATATTTGTGTATAAGCTCATCATAATGTGCAGGTAGGTGTCCACCGAAGCCTGCTATCGGAAAAAGGCTTTAAACCACCTCAAGCGGCTTGGATATCAAGCGTTGGTTGAAAGCTCCTATGCTGATATCAAATGGAGAGCCGGGCGATTGAAATCAGGAAATTAATCAATATTAGATTATTCAACAACCTAGAGAAACAACTGAATAGAGTACTTTGAAACTTGTAATTTGTATAATACAAATTATACTTAACAAGATATCAGCCCGTCCACGCTTAATTTCTAGTCAATGAGTAATGAATTTTCAATCTAATCAATATCAAATTGATAAACGAATTGATAGTAAGGGAAGTAAGGAACTCTTTTTGGCTGTTAGAAAGAGTGATAAGAAAAAGGTTGTCTTAAAGTATTTGCAACAAGCCAGTCTGAAGGATAGCTTCCGTATAGAATTTGATCTTTTGCAAAAGCTGGAGCATCCTGGAATTATTAATGCTTTGGCTATAGAATCAATTAACAGTCAATCTGTTCAGGTGTCTGAATATTTTGATGGTATCTCATTAAAAAAATTTCTAGCCGATAAGGCGGTCGCATTACCTGATTTTTTCACCATTGCAATAAAACTGACAGAAGCACTAACTGTGGTTCATGGCGCGGAAATTATTCATTGCGACTTAAATCCTTCAAATGTATTGATCCAGCCACAACAAAAAAACATATTACTGCTTGGTTTTGGTCGTGCATTTATAAAGCAACAGACTAACCCCGTTGTCGTTAATATATTGGCAACTAATCAAAAATACACGGCTCCAGAGCAAAGTGGCCGTATGAATTGGGCGGTTGATTACCGAACAGATATTTATTCTCTTGGTATTATTTTTTATCAAATGTTGAGCGGGAAATGTCCGTTTGATTCTAAGGATTCTATTGGTTTAATGCATAACCATATTGCTAAAACCGCCACCTCCTTATCTGATCTTGAAGTTGAAATACCGACAGTGGTATCGCGTATCGTTGATAAAATGATAGCAAAAAACCCAGATGATCGATATCAGAGTATATTGTCGTTAATTGCCGATTTGAGAATTTGTCAGCAATCTCTTGATTCAGAAAAGGGACTTTGTGATTTTGAGTTAGGAAAAGTTAGCAATTCTGAACAAACCTTTATCTCTGGCAAGTTATATGGCCGAGAGTCTGAAATAAATCAGTTGCTACTCGCTTTTGAAAAAGCTTGTGTAGGGACTTCAGTTCTAGCTTTGCTTCAGGGGCCGGCAGGTGTTGGAAAGTCTAGTATTGTTGATGCAGCCAGGCAACAGTATAAAAATATCAATGATTACTGTTTAACGGCAAAGTTTGATCAGTTTAAGTGCAGTGCCCCTTTTGAGAGGCTTTATTCAGCATTACGGATTTTAGTAAGAACTTTGTTGAGTAAAAACGAGCAAACCGTTAAAACTTGGCGTCAGCGATTGTTGGATGCTTTGGCGGGACAAGGGCAGGTTATTATTGATATTATTCCTGAGCTTGAAATTCTAATGGGTCCTCAGCTAGCGGTTCAGGCCTTACCTCCAATAGAAGCAAAAATCAGGTTAAATAGGCTGTTTAATCAATTTATACAGGTGTTTAGCCGACCAGAACAGCCGCTTTGTCTATTTTTGGATGATTTACAATGGGCTGATAATGAGACAATCGAATGGCTTGAAACTGCTCTGTTTGATATCTCTCATTTGTTGATTATTGCGACATGCAGAACAAATGAAACGATAAATAGGTATGACTTTCCCGTCCTATTGAATAAATTAAAAACACAAGGGGACTGTGTTTTTTCTCTTGCTATAGATTTACTTCCCAGGTCAATCATTACTGAAATGGTTGTTGACAATATAAACCTTGAAATACAGCATTGTGATGATTTAGTCAGCGTTGTCTTTAATAAAACACAAGGGAACCCCTTTTTTATTACCCAGTATTTTCAGCAAATACAGGAAGATGGAGGCTTATGGTTTGACCCTACGGCTAATCAGTGGCAATACAATATAGATAAAATACTCAGCTTAAAGATTAATGATAATGTGGTAGAGCATTTATCCCAGCGTATTACGTCTTTATCGGAACCTGTACAAGATGTATTAAAAATAGCGGCATGCATAGGTAATCAGTTTAATAGTGAAATGCTTCAAAGGATTAGCGAGCACGATAAAAACACTATGCAATATATTGATTTGGCTGTGGAGGGTGGCTGGGTTGTTAATGACCATTCACAGCAATACAATAATGCTTATCGGTCTTTCAGTTTTTCACATGACCGAATTCAGCAGGCGGTTTGGTCATTACTTTCTCAACAACAGATACAGCAGATCAATTTGAGGATTGGATCTTATATGCTAGAGCAGGATGCTATTAATGAGTCCGAATTTATGCTGCAAATGACCAATCACCTGAATATTGCGCGGCCTTTGATTGTAACAAAAGATGAGAAATTAAGGTTGGCTGGACTTAATTTTAATGCAGGGCTGGTGGCTAAACAAACCGGGGCTTTTGAACTGGCTTTAAGCTATATTCAGTTAGCAATGGAAATTTTTTCAGACTCACTGGATGATAAAGGCATAAGAGCGGCCATAATAAGGGAGCGAGCCGAATGTGAACATTTATGTGGCCATAATATCCAGGCAAAAAAATTCTATGAACAAGCCGTACTCGAAGCGTCTTCTGCGATGGAAAAGGCCTACCTTTATGAGTTAATGATTCAGTTTTATACTGATATGGCTCAATTTGAGCAAGCCTATTTGATTAGTCGTACCGCAATGCAGATGTTTGAAATAAATCTCCCTGCTCGATTTAACCCTGTTCTTTTTGCGACAGACTTTATCGCGCTAAAACTTCAGCTACGACGCTTTAATACTTCTGAGCTACTTGATTTACCTCAGGCAACTGATGCTCAAATGGATATTATTATTCGTTTGTTATCGGCAACATTAAAGGTGGCTTATCAAATTAAACCTGAGTTAAGTGTCGCTATTTCGGTTAAATTGCTACGCCTATGTCTTAAGCATGGTAACACTCGGGAAGCGGTCGTTGGGTATATGGTGTTTGGGGTTATCTTTTTGGGTGGCGTCATGGGGAATCATCAGATAGGCCATGAATATGGGCGGCTCTCTTTAGCCTTACTGGATAAATATGATAATGACAGACAAAGAGCTGAAGTCAATTTTGTCTATGGTTATTTTTCTAACTCATGGATAAATTCAGCCCGTGATACTGAGCAATACTGGAAGATTAGCTATAACAAAGGCTTGGAAATAGGTGACTGGTTTCATACTGGCTGTGGCTATTGCAGTATTACTCAGAGCCTTTTTATGCGAGGGGTTGCGTTAAAAGAGGTTGAAATAGAAGCGAAGCAATTTTTGCGTCGGCTGGATAGGATTGGAGGTCAAGAACCCGCAGGAGCCATTAGTGCAGTGATTCAAGCAATTAACAACTTGCGGGGGATGACAGAAAGCTCTATTTCCTTTAGTAATAAGGAATTTAATGAAGATGAATTTGTTCACTCATTAAAAGGCTACGGTTCACGACATTTTGCACATTATTATTTTATTAATAAAATGCAATGTCTATATTTTCAAGGTGAGTATGAGCAAGCCCATAAACTTATTCAGCATTCGGAAGAATATCTTAGCGACTCGGCTGGCATGTTACACAGTGTTGAACATCATTTTTACACGGCTTTGATTTTGGCCATGCTGTACCCACAAGCTAATAGGCTACAGCGCCATCGTTCCATTAAAGTGATCAAGCGGACAGAAAAAAAATTGAAGCTCTGGGCGCAGGCGTGCAGTGAGAATTTTATTGTCAGAAGGTATCTGGTCAGTGGTGAAATTTTTCGCTTACAAGGTAAGCAAGTTAAGGCATTAGCCTGTTATGAAAAAGCTAGCCAGCAAGCAGAGTTATATGGACAGCTACACCTTCAGGGCTTAGCCAATGAAATGCTGGCAAGTCTTTGTGGAAAAATGAGTTTATCGAAGGCGGCAACTTATTATCAAAATGAAAGCATATCCTGTTATCAGCATTGGGGGGCTAATGCTTATCAACAACGTCTTGCCCTTGAAAAGGGAATACTATCCACACAAATAGGTCATGCATTAGTTGCTGAAACCACAAAACAAATAGAGATAGAAAAAGCGACCGCTACCGACTGCATGGATACTGCTACATTGATCAAGTCTGCGGAAGTGATTGCAAAACAAAGGCGGTTACCTGAGTTATTAAAAACCTTGATTTCGATAGTGATTGAAAACGCAGGCGCGCAAAGAGGTGTCTTATTATTACACGAGTCAAACCAGTTGGTTGTTCAGGCAGAAGCATCAATTGAAAATGATAAATTCTCGGTATTACAGAATATTCCACTACTTGATTTCCAGGCTATACCGCAGAGTATTATTAATTATGTTTCAAGGACACGAGAGTCCGTTGTTATTGATAATGTGATAGATAACTCTATTTATTCACAGGATGATGATGTCATTAATCGTCAGGTATTATCTGTACTCTGTGCTCCGTTGATGTTGCTTGGAGAGATCAAAGGTATCATCTATCTAGAAAATAATGTGACAGAAAAGGCTTTTTCAGAAGAGCGGTTGACTTTATTGCAACATCTTAGCGGACAAATTGTTATTTCAATTGATAATGCCTTGATATATCAGAATCTGGAAAACAAGGTGCTTGAGCGAACTTGTGATATAGAGACTCAAAAACAGGTGCTGGTTAAAAATAATACTGAACTGGAAAGTCAAAACAGTACCATTCTGACACTTAATACTCAGTTAGAATCAGAAAATAAGGAACGTCGTAGAGCCGAAAAAGAATTGCAGCTGGTTAATAGGCAATTAAAGTACCTGACGGTAACGGATGGGCTGACTAAAATCAGTAATCGTAGACAGTTTGATAGTTATTTACAAAATGAATGTGCAAGGCTAAGTCGTCCCCAGTCTTTACCACTTGCCTTAATACTCTGTGATATAGATTTCTTTAAATTATATAACGATAACTATGGGCATCAGGCGGGAGATGACTGCCTGTTTCGTGTGGCACAGGTTTTGAGCGATATCGCAAAAAGACCTTCAGACTTGGCTGCCCGCTATGGGGGGGAAGAGTTTGCAGTGGTTATTCCTCAAACCAATATTTTAGGGGCGAAACGGGTAGCTGAGCAGATACATAAGAAAATTGCTTTACTCAATATTCTGCATGAGAGGTCGGCAGTAGCGAAAAATATTACCTTAAGTATTGGTATTGCAATCGCAACGCCTAAACTTAAACAAATGATCTCACCAGAACAGCTGATTAAAGCAGCAGATGAAGCGCTTTATCAAGTAAAAGACAGTGGTCGAAATGCAACGATATGTATGGAGATTGTTTGACTAGGTTTTTAAGGAAGCTCTGATTAAGTTGGTTAGAATTTAGCAAGCTAAAAATAATTGGACTTGATCAGAGATTCCTTAAATCATCCACAATAATAAATAGGAATCAATTTATGAAAAAACTTCAAAAGCGCTCTCTTTATACTTTTAGACGTGGCGTTATTAGTCGTTTTATTTATATTCTTTGTTTGACTAGTATTCAGACCGTCTCTGCACTAGAGCAACCCCTAAAAGTTAATCCTTTTGCTGTTAATAATGGTGATATTCCATTGCCGAGTGAATATAAGGGGCCTTTGTACCAGTTAAATTATAACTATCCTAGCTCTGTGCAGCCTGTAACTAATACTCGTTTACCCTGGACAAAGGCTCTTAAAGGTAAGCCCCTCACAAAACAAAATGCCCACGCCTATATAGAAGCGCTTAAAAAATATGTGGGTAAAGAGATGAGAACCCTTGTCACCAAGCCAGAGCAATGGAACCGACAGAATAACCCTAATTGGTATGGCATGCTATGGGCAGGTGATAATGTTAAGTTGAGCGGCTGGGAAGGGCGAGATGCCATTGCTGGTACATATACGGGGCAAATATTGCGAGCATCAATATATAAAGAGTCAGGACTCAAGGTCAATATTAGAAATCATGCAGCAATATACTATGACAAAACGGCGGCTTATTCATTGCATCAGGTGTGGAAAAAGTGTAACCCAGAGACGCTTATCTGCCCGCCTAGTATCCGTAATAATGAAGCTCAATTTAAAGAGGGAGCCATTGTCATAAAAGCGGCAGGGGCGACTGCATCGCCTGCTGACTGGCCTGTTATGGAAGGTTCAGCTAAATGGAAAATATTCCGCCGTCCTTTCGATTTAAATGGAACGATTACGGGTAAACCTCCCGTTGTGACCGATATCTATATTGCTATTTTTGATATTATTGTTAAAGATTCCGTTGCTTCACCAGAAACAGGTTGGGTATTTACCACCTTGGTCTATGATAAAAACTCACTTGGAAATGATGCCTGGGACAAAATGGTGCCTTTAGGGGCTATGTGGGGTAATGATCCAACTGTCAATTCTGCCAGAAACCCTAATCAGGCGTTAATGGAAACCTATGTTAACCCCGATGCACCTGCTTATTCTAAAGTAACACTGGGTTATGGGGGGCGTTTATCAGGGCCATTTGATATTGCTGTAAAACATGATGTCCTGGTTGATGGTCAATTGGTAAAAAAATTACCCAGCTCATCTTGTATGAGTTGTCATGGAACGTCTAGTCATCATCCAAAAGACTATCAAGCCGTTAGTTTCTTTTATCCTGCAAAAATGCCTCTCAGCAGCCCCTGGAATATGTATACACCTGGGTCAATTAAATGGAATGAATGGTTCCAAAACCGGCCAAGGACAGAGCCACAAAATAAATCTTCAGGAGTAATAGCTCTGGACTACAGCACGTTTTTAACAGAGGTGTTGATGAATTATGCAGCCGTTCAATCAACAGCAGTAAAGAAAATATCAATGCGAGCGGCTAAAGCTAAAAAACCACGCACTACATTTAACAATGAGATAGGTATTCAACGTTTAGAAGACGATTTCTGGTCAAGTTGGCGTCTTTGGCAAAAGGCTCGTCGACATTAATTTTTTATAACTATTCGTAGTGAGATCAGCCATGTATTCTGTCAGTAAAATCTGCTTGTTTTTTTCTTGTGTTTTTTTATCATCATTAGCACAAAGCTATGAGCAACCCGCAGTTAATCTTGGGTTTACCAGCTTTTTAGATGGTGGTCCGCCAGCTGGGAAAGGGCTTTACTTTACTGAATATCTACAGTTTTATACTGCAGATGACTTTACTAATCAGCAGGGTGATAGCAATAGCTTATTTCCTGAAAAAGACCCTGATCTGGATGTCTGGGTTGCATTATCGCAATTTATCTACATGTCTGATCAAAAGGTTTTATTTGGTGGTAAATGGGGCGCTGAAATGATTATTCCTTATGTTAATCTTGATTTACAGTTTGATGACATTGAGGCTATTTCAGATAATAGTGGTGGTCTGGGGGACATTCTTATCGGTCCTTTTTTGCAGTGGGATCCTATTATGGGGAAAAATGGGCCGCTTTTTATGCACAGACTAGAATTTCAATTTATTATTCCCACTGGAAAATATAATAGCAAACATAGTTTAAACCCAGGCTCTAACTTTTTTTCCTTTAATCCGTACTGGGCCGCTACCTTATTTATTACGCCAAAATTAACCGCAACGACGCGTATTCATTATCTATGGAATGCAAAAAATAATGACCCTGGTAAGGAAGTTGCACCTGTCTCACCCTTTTTTAATGCACGCAATGTACAAGCAGGTCAGGCAATGCATGGTAATTTCGCAGTGGCTTATGAAGTGATAGCCAATCGGTTACGGCTAGGGATTAATGGGTATTATTTTAAGCAAATAAGTAATACTGAAGTTAATGGCCACGAAGTGTCAGGAACGAAAGAGCAAGTCCTAGGCATAGGGCCGGGGGTGGTTTATCATTTTTCCAAACATGATCATCTGTTTTTTAATAGTTATTTTGAAACAGCGGCAGAAAACCGTAGTGAAGGTGTGCGATTAAACTTTAGGTTTACCCATCATTTTTAATCGCCTAAATTACGCATTTGTTGAAGGATCCATGACTGACGTTTTAGCATATATGCTGAGGGATTTGAGACCTTAAATTTTATCGGGTTGGGTAACGATGTGGCAAGTAATGCTGACTGTTTTCTGGATAACTGTAGAGGAGGAATGCCAAAATAATATTGACTGGCGGCTGCTATGCCAAATAAATGATCACCAAATTCTATGCTGTTAAGATAGACTTCAAGAATGCGCTCTTTGCTCCAGAAAGCTTCGATTAATATCGTAAACCAGGCCTCAAAACCTTTGCGTAAAAAACTTCGCGAAGGTATCAGAAAAAGGTTTTTTGCCACTTGCTGACTGATGCTACTTGCACCTCTAAGACGACCTCCATTCAGCCAGGTTTCGACCGCTATCATCATTGATGCAGTATCAAAGCCTTGATGTTGGAAAAAGAGCTGATCTTCAGCTGCAATAACGGCTGAAAAAGCATGTTTAGAAATTTTATTGCTATTTACCCAATGATGATTAATACGGGTAATATCCCTGCCTTCCTGAAAGTCTGTTAGTAATCGATAGCACATGAATGTTGATATTGGCACGGGCAAATAACGGAATACAGCAACCAGTAAAAATGATGAAATAACAAAAGTCAGCATAAAAAATAGCAATAACCGTTTAACCCCTTTGATAAACGATTTTAGAGGTTTTTTCAGCATAAAATGTCCTTATTACTTATGAGCTTCTGCTATTAAAATATGAAAACTAAAATAGCCCGCCATTCTGGCATTTTCTGGCAGAAATTTAAATTTATAAAATAGTATTTTAATGTAATTAAAGAGAAATAAGGTTAATAGCAGTACCGTTTTAATGGTTAAAACAGCTATATACTTCACACGGCCACCGTTGCTGATTTCTAACAGCTTTTTTTGCGCAGTGCGTTGCTATCGGGCGGTTGAAGGTGATAAATCATTTTTATGCTGATTTGATGGTACGGATTTAAAAGAGTTAGATATTGCAGTAAGCTGTCTGGGATAGTTCTGACTGATCCCATTGCCGAATATGATCAAGAAAAATGATTTAGCTCGTTGATTTTCTATTGATACCATTTGGAAGCGTAACCCTCAGAAGGGCTTAGTTTGGCATACAGATAGAGGAAGCCAGTATGCCTCTGACAGTCATCGAGCTATTTTAAAGGAACATTTTGTTATTCAGTCAATGAGCTGTAAGGGAAGCTGCTGAGATAATACTGTGTCAGAAAGTTTCTTTCATACCTTAAAAACAGAAAGGGTTCACCACACTCTATTTAAAACTAGGAGCGAAGCTAAACAAGCAATTTTTGAATATATCGGTGTTTTATAATCGAGAGAGAATCCATTCTGAAAATAACTATTTGTCACCAGTAGAATATGAAAGTCAGCAAGTATCACTGTTCATACTATCTAAATAAGATATGAGTTGTAAGCGATCGCTAATTGTTCGACCATCAAATAGTCTTAACTGTGTAGTAATATGACATTAAGAACCGTTAAAACTATTTTAATGTCTACGGTTATAAAGGGTTGTAGCTTGTTTGGAGTGAATCGTGATACTTTCTTACAGGCATAAAAAAACCAGCAATAAATGCTGGTTTTTAAATTATGGCGGAGAAGCAGGGATTCGAACCCTGGGAGGGGATAAACCCTCAACGGTTTTCAAGACCGCCGCTTTCGGCCACTCAGCCACCTCTCCTAAAGACCGCTATAATACGGGATATTGTTTTTATTGTCTAGTGCGTTTTTGTTTTTATGTCATTAAAGCGTCTGGAATATCCCGTTTTTTGTTTATACGGCTTCAGGGACTTCAATTAATTGGCCTGATTTTACATCATAAATATAACCGTAAACAGGAATGTCAGCAGGAACGAGTGGGTGTGATTTTATGCGATGCACATCTTCAGCCACACTTTGAGCCTGGTCTTTAATCGTAAGCCATGCAATATGCTTGCCTTCGGCTGAACCATTTCCTTCACAGCAGTCGTGCCAGCCCTTTTCATCGACCGAAGCTGTTTTTAAACTACTGCCTAGTAGATCACTCATTATTTCGTTGGTAAAGGTTTCCATGCCGCAGTCAGTGTGATGAATCACAAACCATTCACGGGTGCCTAATAATTTATAGGAAATGACTAGTGAGCGAATGGCATCGTCACTTGCTCTGCCACCAGCATTACGAATGACATGGGCATCGCCTTCTGATAGCCCTGCATATTTTGCAGGGTCTAGGCGTGCATCCATACACGTTAATATTGCAAATTGACGCGCAGGAGGCATGGCCAAATCTGCTTTATCAAATGAATCTGCATAGCTACGATTAGCCTCTAAAACTTCATTTAGTACCTGACTCATGGTTAACCTCAAAGGTATTACCTGAATCTAGGCCGTAGTTAATTTACGGATTCAGGTATTGATTAAAAAAAAGCCATTTGATTATTCTAGGCTGATACGATTTTAGAGAGGAAGGGCATTAATAAAATGCCTTATTTCTATTGTGCTGAAAAAATCAACAAAGATCAGTTTTATAGAAAATCAAATGGCTTGTTACTATCTCCGCCATAAAGTATATATTGGGTGTATATTAGTTTAAATAGTCGAAAAGGTTTATAAAATATAAACTATAAGTTTATAAAGGGTTAGGGTGTGGATAAGTTAAATAATATGCAGGTTTTTTGCCGTATTGTAGAGCTAGGTACTTTTGCTGCCGTTGCTCGAGAGATGAATTTATCGGCAATGATGATAAGTAAATATATGGCTCAACTGGAAAAGTCTTTAGGTGTTGTTTTACTTAATAGAACCACAAGGAGTTTGACGCTTACTGAAGCGGGGACCTCTTATTACAATAGAAGTAAACAGTTACTAGAGGATTTTTATGATCTGGAAGCATCCACCGCTCAGTTAAATGCAACAGTGAAGGGCGAGTTAAAAATAAATGCCCCTATTGATTTTGGTGGGTTGTATATGATCCCTGCGATTGATGCATATCAGAAACTATATCCTGAGGTTAAAATACAGATGTCTTTAGATAATAAGCCTGTTAATTTACGTGAGGGTGTTTTTGATATTTCAATTCTTGTGACTGATACTCTGGATTTAGGGGTGGTCGCAAGAAAAATTACTCAAACTGAATTATGTACTTATGCTTCTCCTGAATACATAGAAGTCAATGGTTGTCCGCAAACGATTGAGGATTTATCTAATTTTCGTTGTTTACATTATATGAATACGCCCCATGGTGAACACTGGATTTTTAATGATGGGGGGGATATTGTCAAAGTAAAAAATAACTGGACCTTTTCAACTAATAATGGACGGGCTCTGTGTGAAGCCGCTGTTTTGGGGATGGGGGTGATTCAAGCCCCTCGGTTGTCTGTTATGCAGTATTTAGAAAAACAACAGTTACTTGAAATTTTACCTGAATATCGTATTCCCTCATTATTTATCTATTCGACTTATTTACAGAGACGATTCTACCCAGCCAAATTAACAACTTTTATCGACTTTCTAAGTAATTTTTTTGAAAATAAGGTATAAAACCTTAGATGAAAATTAACTTTTAAGGATTCAGCATGATTTTTTCAACCACCCCCGATGTTCCTGGGCGAGAAATAGCCGAAAATTTAGGCGTTGTTGCAGGTAATATTGTGCAATCTAAACACGTTGGGCGTGATCTTATGGCGGGGTTAAAAGGTATTATCGGTGGGGAAATTGCTGGATATACAGAAATGTTGGCCGATGCACGTGATATAGCCATTGAACGAATGGTTAATGAAGCTCAAAAACGTGATGCCGATGCAATTGTTAATATTCGATTTACCACCAGTGCGATTATGAGCAAGGCCTCTGAAATTTTAGCTTATGGGACTGCGGTAAAGCTTAAGGAACCTCTGATCAAGTCCAATTAGTTTTAGCTTGCTAAAACTGCCGATATTTTCCACCAAGCTCGGCGCAATAGAAGGACTATTACGCCTCACTTCATGAAAAATAGCGACCGTTTTTTCTGTGCTAAATTCTAACCAACTTAATCAGAGGTTCCTTGAATAAATTGAATTTCAAGTGATGTTCAGCTTTGAGAAAGTTATCAGGCAATGTGTATTACAAATCAACGAAAAATAATAAAGGCAAATAAATGACGTTTAACAGCCAGGTTGCTATATCAGATTTATCAATATTGTTAGTTGAACCTTCAAAAATGCAGCTAAAGGTGATTACGCAGCATTTGGCAGAAGAGGGCGTGTTAAATGTTGAGAGTGCAAGTTCTGGCGTAGAGGCAATCGAAATTTTAAATCAACATGTGCCCGATTTAATTGTGAGTAGTATGTATTTGCCTGATATGACGGCAACTGAATTGGTTGAACAGGTAAAGAGCTCCGAAAAATTAAAGCAAACGCCATTTATGTTGATTTCAAGTGAGACTCGGTTTTCTGCCTTAGACCCTATTCGTCAAGCGGGGGTGGTTGCGATCTTGCCCAAACCGTTTAATCATGAAGATTTAAAGCGCGCTTTACGAAATACCGTTGAGTTTATTGACCCTGAAGAAATTAAATTTGAACACTATGATATTGAATTGGTAAGAGTGTTGGTGGTTGATGATAGTATGATGGCAAGAAAGCATATTGTCAGAGTGTTAAATAATATGGGCATTTCTAATATTACAGAAGCGAAAGACGGAAGGGAGGGCTGTGAAATTTTCAGTCAATCGGAAGATGCATTTGATCTGATTGTAACGGATTTCAATATGCCTGAAATGGATGGTAGAGAGCTTATTCAATATATTAGAACGGAGTTGAATAATTCATTTATTCCTATTCTTATGGTGACCAGTGAGCAAAATGAAGTCCGTTTGAACAATATCCAGCAAGCGGGTGTGTCGGGTATTTGTGATAAGCCTTTTGAACCACAAACGGTTAAAGAAATGTTGTTTAGAGTTTTAGATGATGCCTAAGGCTGCCGTTAATTGTTAGAAGTATAAGCAAAGGCGGGTTCATTTAAGGTAAAATAGTAGGTTGATAAGATAATACGTAGAGTTAAGACTACATTGAACTATGATAATTGAATATATTGATAAGCCTGAGCAATTAACTGATTTATGCAGCAGAATTCAACAAGCTCCCTGGATAGCTTTAGATACTGAATTTTTAAGAGAAAAAACTTACTATCCTGTCTTTTGTCTATTACAAATTGCTACACCTGAGTGGGTAGTTTGTGTTGACCCTATTGCTTTAACTGATTTATCAGAATTATTTTCAGTTATCAATGATCCGAAAATAATAAAGGTACTCCATTCTTGTCGTCAGGATTTAGAGATTTTCTATCAGATAACAGGGGAAGTAACATACCCTGTATTTGACACACAGATTGCAGCCCCTTTATTAGGTTTTCAGGAAAACCCTGGTTATGCAATGTTAGTTTCTAATTTTCTTAATGTAAATTTGTCTAAAGCGCATACTCGAACTGATTGGAGTGTAAGGCCTTTAAGTCAGGACCAAATACAGTATGCTGCTGACGATGTGATTTATTTGTGCAAAATATACACGCTAATGTGCCAGCAGCTTGAGGGCTTGGGTCGAGTTGATTGGTTAAATAATGATTTTGAATTATTAAAAAATAAAGAGCTGTATAAAATCTCGCCAGTTAATGCCTGGTTAAGAGTAAAGGGGCGAAAGCGATTAACAGGCAAACAGCTTTCAATTGTTCAGGTGTTGACAGAATGGCGAGAGAAAACAGCTCAATTAGAAAATAGGCCTAAAAACTGGTTAATTCGAGATGACTTATTATTGGAATTAGCAAAATTACAGCCTGTTACCGTGGCTGAGTTAGCCAAGGTACGGAGTGTTAACGAAAGATCCGTTAAACGCTATGGTAAAGTGATTTGTCAATTGATTGAGACGGCGAAGGATTCTGCTCCCATTCCGATGACAGATAAAACCAAGTCGACTAAAAAAACCGCAAACCAGGAGGCGGTATTAGACGTGCTGACGGCGGTGGTTAGAATGAGGGCGGATGAGAACTCTTTAAACCCCATGATTTTAGCGGGTCGGAAAGACTTGGAAAAATTGTTATTCGATGAACAAGATAATCCGCTGCTTCTCGGGTGGCGATATACGATGGTGGGTAAGGAGTTACAAGGATTGTTACAAGGTCAGTATTCATTAACCTTGAAAGAAGGGGATGTTTTAATAACTGAAAATTGAAAAGGGTGTTCAATCGTTTATAGCGCTATGCTCCAAACTCAATTTAATACAAGATGATAATATAGAACACTGTAAAGCGGACTTCAGTCCGCTTTACAGTGTTATTATTTTTTCCATATCAAGCTAAACAAGTATTTATTCTTGCTCTGAAAAGCTGGGGCAGCTACAAAAAAGATGCCTATCACCATAGACATTATCAATACGCCCAATGGGTGGCCAGTATTTATCCTCATGTTGCTGAGTATTAGGGAAAAATGCTTGTTGTTTGGAGTAAGGGTGGTTCCACTGAGCTTCTAATAATACCCGATGGGTATGTGGTGCATTATGTAATACATTATTTTTAGCATCGGTTTGCCCTGTTTCAACCTCGTTAATTTCTTGACGAATAGTGATTAAAGCATCACAAAAACGGTCAATCTCCACTTTGTTTTCACTTTCTGTTGGTTCGATCATTAAGGTATCGGCAACGGGAAATGACATGGTAGGCGCGTGGAATCCATAGTCGATTAAACGTTTGGCAATATCATCGACTGTAATATCACATGATTTCTTAAATGCACGGCAGTCAATAATACATTCATGAGCCACTCGATTATTTTTGCCAGTAAATAAAATAGGGTAGTGGGGGGCTAGTCGATGAGCGATGTAATTAGCATTTAAAATAGCATGTAATGTCGCTTTTTTTAAGCCTGATGCACCCATCATGGCAATATAGGCCCAAGAGATGGTTAAAATACTGGCTGACCCCCAAGGGGCTGCTGATACGGTACCAATCGTGCCAAATTCTGATTTTGCAGGGTTTACACCAGAGATAACCGGATGATCCGGTAAATAAGGTGCCAAGTGTTGGCCGACACCGATGGGACCAACTCCCGGTCCGCCTCCGCCATGAGGAATGGCAAATGTTTTATGTAGATTGAGATGAGCAACGTCTGCTCCAATTTTCCCTGGGCGACTCAAGCCAAGCAAGGCATTAAAATTAGCACCATCTAGATACACCTGGCCGCCATGCTGATGAATAATATCGCAGATTTCTCGAAAAGATTCTTCATAGACACCATGAGTTGATGGGTAGGTAATCATCAGAGCGCCCAGAGTACTGTGATATTGAATCACTTTTTGGTTGAGGTCATCCAGGCTGATATTGCCATTGTCATCACAGGCCAGTACAACGACTTTAAAGCCCGCCATAACTGCACTGGCAGGATTAGTGCCATGAGCGGAGGCGGGGATTAGGCAGATATTTCTATGAGATTCCTTGCGAACTTGATGGTACTTGGCAATAACTAATAAGCCCGTGTATTCACCTTGAGAGCCTGCATTCGGTTGCAAGGAAAAGGCATCAAACCCCGTTAGATCACAAAGCATATCCTCTAGCTCATCAAACATTTGTTGATAACCTAGTGCTTGATAGAGTGGTGCAAAGGGATGGATGTTGCTAAATTCACTATATGAAATGGCTTGCATTTCAGTTGCCGCATTGAGCTTCATCGTGCAAGAACCTAATGGGATCATGCTACGATCCAAAGCAATATCCTTATTGGCTAAATAGCGCATATAACGCATCATTTCAGTTTCTGAATGATATTTCTCAAATACGGGGTGTTGTAGAAAGCTGTCTGAACGAAGTAAATGTGAAGGGATGCATTCGTCGATTTGTTCATCAAGTACGGTAATGTCGGGGATATCTACAGTGGATAGCACGAAGATTCGCCATATTTTTCTTAATGTTTGGCGGTTTGTTGTTTCATCTAAAGAGATACCCAAGGTATCTGCATCAATCAGGCGGAAATTAATTTCATGTTCTTGAGCCTGATTGAGTAGTCGTTTAGCACGATGGGGCGTATGAATAATAAAGCTATCGAAATAATATTTAGTAGGGATTTTATATCCGAGCTGTTTAAGCCCTGCGACCAGTATTTGAGTATAACGATGAACACGGTTAGCGATTAATGACAAACCTTTAGGGCCATGATAAACCGCATAAAACCCAGCAATGACTGCAAGTAAAACCTGAGAGGTACATATATTGCTGGTCGCTTTGTCCCTGCGAATATGTTGCTCACGAGTTTGTAAGGCCATACGATAAGCCAGCTGACCGTGAGCGTCTTTTGAAACCCCAATAATGCGACCGGGCATAGAGCGTTTGAAGGCATCTCGGGTGGCAAAGAAAGCTGCATGAGGGCCGCCATAACCCATAGGTACACCAAAGCGCTGAGAATTACCAATCACAATGTCAGCATCAAAATTAGCTGGGGGCTCTAATAAAACTAAACTGAGCAAGTCCGTTGCAACCGTTACTAACGCTTGTTTTTTATGGGCTACCTGGGTGAGTGAGGTAAGATCATGAATTTCGCCTTGAGTGTTGGGGTATTGAACCAGAACGTTGAAAAAGTCTTGGTTTTTCAGTTCTTGGTACGGACAGCCAATAATAATAGTAAAGCCAAGGGATTTTCCACGTGTTTGCATGACTGCAATTGTTTGAGGGTGGCAATCCTGGTCAATAAAAACAGTATTGGATTTGTTTTTAGAGAGGCGACGTGACATGCTCATGGCTTCAGCGGCGGCGGTTGCTTCATCAAGCAATGAGGCATTGGCAAGCTCCATTCCTGTTAAATCAATCACCATTTGCTGAAAGTTTATTAACGCTTCTAGGCGGCCTTGGCTGACTTCGGCCTGATACGGTGTATAAGCGGTGTACCAGGCTGGGTTTTCCAATACATTTCGCTTGATTACCGCTGGCATGATAGTGTCGTAATACCCCATCCCAATCATTGAGGTGTAGACTTTATTTCGACCACGAATTTTTCTAAGATGTTTAATGACAGCACTTTCACTGATGCTTTCAGTCAGTTTGAGAGGCTCATCGCTTAGGATATTATCTGGAATGGCTTGTTCAATTAACTCTTCCAGGTTTTCTAATCCTAATACAGTGAGCATTTCAGCTGTCTGTCTTTGATTGGCACCAATATGACGGCGAATAAAGTTGCCTCGCATTTCCAGCTGGCTTAACGGTAATTTAGATGAAGGCATAAGATTCACCTCTGATAACGATGGGGGATAAAAGGGAGGACATTTATATTGACTGGTAACAGGCGATTTCTAACTTTAGCAAATAAAACAGAGTCTTTATAATGGCTATTAATTAAGGCTAAGGCGATAGGTTTACCTAAACAGGGAGAGAAGCTACCACTGGTGACGATGCCAATTTTATTATTTTGACTGTCAAATAGTTCAGTGTTTTGTCTGACGGGTATTTTTCCATCGACAAGGAGGCCTACACGTTTTTTTGTCACGCCATTTTTTAATTGATTCTGGATGATTTTATCTCCAGGGAAATGGTTTGCACCTTGACGAAAAGTCCATTTTAGCCCCGCTTCCACAGGGGAAATGGTTTCATCGATTTCATGACTATATAAGCTAAGCCCTGCTTCAAGGCGGAGCGTATCACGGGCACCTAAGCCGATAGGTTTAACCTGTTCAAAGGCGAGGAGTTGTTTGGCTAATGTTTCTGCATACTGATTTGCAATAGAAATTTCAAAGCCATCTTCCCCTGTATAGCCGCAGCGACTAATCATACATGGCATGTGTGAAATTTGACTTGAGCATGCATGCATAAATGAAAGTTCTGAGGCTTGAGTCGATAGTTGAGCCATTATCTTTGCTGATGCGGGCCCTTGCAAAGCAAATAATGCCTGCTCTGGTAATATCTCAAGCTTACATTGACTGGGTAGTAATTGTTTCAGATGTGTAAACACTTTTTCTTTACAGCCGGCATTAACGACAACTAAAAAGCCGTATTTGGTATGAGTGATAATAATGTCATCAATAATACCCCCGAGAGTGTTAGTTAATAAGGTATAGCGTTGTTGCCCAATCGCCAGTCCAGTTATATTACTGGGGACCAGTTTTTCAAGTTCTTCAGCAATTGATTGACCGGAAATTAGGCATTGTCCCATATGAGAAATATCAAAAAAACCAGCCTGTTCACGACAATGCAAGTGTTCTTTAATAATGCCAGAAGGATATTGCATCGGCATGGTGTAGCCAGCAAAAGCCACCATCTTGGCGTCTAGCTTAATATGCAGGGGATAAAGGGGTGTTTTAATTAGCTCTGACACAATATAAAGAGGACGTAGCGTAAGAAATAGACAGTTTAACTCTAAATCTTATTAAGTAGCAGGATATTTTATATTGATAAGGAGATGAAAAAATCCAATTTACTATTGAAGGTTAATGATTCATAACAAATAGCAGGGTCATCATAAATAGAATTTCAAATGAAAGTATTCGCCCTTGGGTCTCAAATATACTTTTCTTTGATGAAATATTGAAATTAGTCACATCCCGTTCACAATATAATATTCCTACTAGGCCGCCGCTAATTAAGAAAAACATAAAGTGATAAAGTGTTTCTCTGTGGTGAAAGAGTAAGTCAGAAATTAAATGTGAGATTATAAAGGCAAAAAAACAAGTGCTTATAAACCACATGCTGAGTTCCATTGGATAAAATTTTATATGCCAGACTTGGTGGTCTTTAATGTGGTGCAGGATATTAATTCTTGAAGATGCGTATAAAACAGGCAGGTAGTAGTAGAAAATAAAGGCACTTAAAGGGTACATCAGGACCGATAAGTGCTTTATAAAAGATAAACCGAATGCGCTAATAATGGCAAAAAATAAAGGAAGTGATCGCATAATATTTTCTTTTAAGTCTAAAAGTTGAGAGCTTTATTAAGGAATCGCTCTAAAATCAAAGAGAGACAAAGGTAGTCGCTACATTGGTATTTAAATACAAAAATAAACAGCTGTAGAGGAAAGGTTGGGGTTTCTTGATGAAAAAGTATGCTAATTCACCTTATTTAGATATAGAGTGAATGTTGACTTGATTTGTTAATTTGACCATTATAGGCCGTTGTAGAAAAATGATAAAATTATCTGCTTTATTATTTTTCTATTTCAACAATAGGTTTTGAGTTTGAATAAAGGCAGATACACGACTATGAAATGTAATTAAATGAAAGATAATTATTTTGTAATTAAATCGCCAGTAGCAATAAGTTTTTTTTTTATTGTATTAGCGTTAACAAAAACAGTTTTAGCTGAGAATGTTCAGGTTGTTAAAATTAGTTATATAACGCAGCAGCAAAAAGTCCCTGCGGCTTTATCGAATCTGGATGCTTTTATTCAAAATAAGGGCATGATGGGGGCGAATATTGCTATTGATGATAATAATACAACGGGACAATTTACTGGGCAAAAATTTGAATTAAACCGGGTTGTTGTGCCTATTGAAGGGGATGTTGTTCAAATGTTTGAGCAGCAGGTGAGTATAGATACACCTTTTGTCATTACTAATTTGCCTGCAAAGCAACTGAAGCAATTAGCAGACCTTGAGTCAGCAAAAGATAAGCTTTTTTTTGATGCGACTACCACAGATGATGAGTTAAGGAATTCGCAGTGCCGTCATAATATTTTGCATCTATTGCCTAGTCGAGCAATGAGGGCGGATGCACTGGCTCAATATATGATGAAAAAGAAGTGGACTCAGTGGTTTTTAGTCGTGGGAATGACAAAGCAGGATCAGCTTTATGCCAAGGCGTTAAGGCGAGCTGCAAATCGGTTTGGTATGAATGTTGTCGAAGAAAAGCGATGGACTCATACTTATGATGCACGTAGAACCGCGCAGTCAGATGTGCCTGTTTTTACTCAAGGGCTGGATTATGATGTGCTGGTTGTTGCTGATGAGCAGGGGTTATTTGGCGAATATTTTGATTATCGAACCTGGATTCCACGACCCATTATAGGGACGCAAGGCTTAGTGCCTACTGCATGGCACAAAACACATGAGCAATGGGGGGCGGTGCAAATACAAAACAGGTTTAAAGTTTTGGCTGGGCGAGGAATGCAAGAGCAAGACTATGCTACGTATTTAGCAGCCAGATCCATAGGTGAGGCGGTGGTTAGAACAAAGTCAAATCAGATGCAAGCAATTAAAGACTATTTGTTGGGGAATGAATTTGCGTTGCAAGGTTATAAAGGCAAGCCTTTAACATTCAGGCCTTGGAATGGTCAATTAAGGCAGCCTGTCTTGTTGGCTGCGGCAAGGTCGCTGGTTGCTGTTGCGCCTGTGGAAGGCTTTTTACATCCCTTAACAGAATTAGATACACTGGGGTTTGATCGGCCTGAATCATCGTGCAATCAGCCGGGAGAGGTTAAAGCAGCGGTGGCAGTTGTTTCTGAAAACAATAACAGTGAAGGTGAGGAAATAACAATCCAGAAACTCATCCAGCGTTTGAAAAAATATTACAATAATTTAAATGGAAATAAATAATATGAAGCTAAGTTTTTTAGGTATTGCTGTTATCTCAACACTATTAAGTACAGCCGTTTATGCTGAAACTGTTATTGTGACGCTGGAAAAAGATAATGCATTGGCTATCATTGATCCAGTTGAAGGTAAGTTAATAAAGACGGTAGAGGTAGGGCAGCGTCCAAGAGGTATTGTTTTAAGCCCTGATAATAAATTTTTATATGTGGCGACGAGTGATGATAACACCGTAAAAATTATTGATGCCGATACCTTTGAAGTTCTAGGGCAGCTACCTTCAGGAGAGGATCCTGAGACATTTGCTTTAAATCCTGCGGGAGATCGCTTGTATGTTTCAAATGAAGATGATCATTTAGTGACGGTAATTGATGTTATTAATAAAAAGGAAGTTGCTAAAATTAAGGTAGGTATAGAACCTGAAGGGATTGCGGTGAGTTCAGATAATCAATGGGTTGTCAGTGCATCCGAAACAACTAATATGATTCATTGGATTGATGTGAAAACCAATCAGATTGTCGACAATACTTTGGTTGATGCGCGTCCTAGAGCCGCAAACTTTACTGCTGATAATAAACAGTTATGGGTGACATCTGAAATGGCGGGTACGCTAATGGTGCTTGATGTAGCAACAAAGAAAATTATCAAAAAAATTAAATTAGATATTCAAGGGTTAACTTCAGATAAAATTCAGCCTGTTGGCGTGGTGATTGATAAGGAAAGGCGTTGGGGGTATGTTGCCATTGGGCCCGCTAATCGTGTTGCTGTCATTAATGCACAAACCTTAGCGGTTGAAAAGTTTTTGTTAGTGGGGCAGCGTGTGTGGAATTTGGCTTTTTCGCCTGATCAAAAAAGGTTGTACACCACCAATGGGCGCAGTAATGATATATCCATTATTAACCTTGAAAACCATAAGGTGATGAAATCTGTTGGTGTAGGGCGTTTTCCTTGGGGGATCGTTTCAAAACCATGAGTGATAATACTATTCAAAAAAATGTTTCACTTGCCGTTGATGAATTGAGTTTTTCATATAGTGGGAAAAAAGCGCTTGATAAGGTCAGTTTTTCTGTAAATCCCGCTGAATGTACTATTTTATTAGGACCCAATGGGGCAGGAAAAAGTACCTTGTTTTCTCTTATTACACGATTGTATGATTCGAATTTAGGCAGTATCCATCTATGTGGGTTTGATCTAAAACGGCAAACTCGGCAAGCGCTTTCGAGATTAGGTGTTGTGTTTCAACAAACGACATTAGATTTGGATTTAACGGTGATGCAAAATTTACATTATCATGCAGCACTTCATGGGATGGGTAGAAAGCAGGCAAATCTGTGTATTCAAGAAGAGCTGGAAAGGTTGAATATGTATGATAGACGGTCGGAGAGGGTGCGCCAATTGAATGGTGGGCATAAGCGACGTGTTGAAATAGCCAGAGCATTATTACATAAGCCCGCTTTATTATTATTGGATGAACCAACTATTGGTCTCGATGTCCCAAGTAGGCAGTCAATTGTTGAACATATTCATCAGCTAGTTAATGAACATAGCTTATCTGTGCTTTGGGCAACCCATTTAATTGATGAGATTTATCCTAATGATCAATTAATCGTTTTACATAAAGGTCAAATCCGCTTTAAAGGCTCTGTAGCTGATGTGTTGCATCGTACTAATAGTGAATCTATTAATGATGCTTTTAAACAATTGACTCAAGGAGAGAATGGATGAATGCTCTTCATTATTGGCGCGCAATGTGGGGAATTATTGGGCGAGAGTTGTGGCGTTTTGTTAGGCAACGAGAGCGTTTTGTTTCAGCACTGGTACGCCCTTTGGTCTGGTTATTTATTTTTGCCGCTGGGTTTAGAGCTGCATTAGGTTTGGCTATTACCCCGCCTTATGAAACTTATATTCTTTATGAAGTTTATATCACACCTGGGTTGATGGGGATGATTCAGCTATTTAACGGTATGCAAAGTTCATTATCAATGGTTTACGATAGGGAAATGGGCAGCATGCGGATTTTAATGGTGTGTCCGTTACCACGCTGGTTTTTACTGTTGAGTAAATTAATAGCAGGTGTTGCTGTTTCTATTTTACAAGTTTATGTATTTTTGCTGATTGCCTGGATTTATAATATTGAGCCACCTTTGGTAGGGTATCTATATGTGTTGCCTGCTTTGGTACTTTCAGGTGCAATGCTGGGGGCTTTAGGTTTATTGTTATCATCATTTATTAAGCAATTAGAAAATTTTGCGGGTGTGATGAATTTTGTGATTTTTCCTATGTTTTTTATGTCTACTGCGTTGTATCCTTTGTGGAAAATGAAGGAATCAAGTGAATGGCTTCATCATTTAGCTTTTTTTAATCCATTTTCTCAAGCGGTCGAATTAATAAGGTTTTCTTTATATGGACAGTTTAATACGTTTGCCTTTGTTTATACTTTTGCAGCTTTTTTGATTTTTATGGTCATTGCTATTATGGGTTATAACCCATCTAAAGGCATGATGATGAAAAAAGGAGGAAGGTGATGCAAGTATTGAAAAGTAAAGGGACAGACCTATGAATTGGTCTAAACTTAAGCTAGTTTATAAAAATACATTATCAGGCCGTTTGTGAAAAACTCTTTTTTTCTAGTTATTCCTGCGCAACAAAGCGATCCGGAGTTGTTATCGCCTTATGAAAAAGAGGCTGTTAACCAGTGGATTTTGGAATTACCTACGGCAAACCCCAGTTTATCAACACGTTTATTGTATGATTTTATTGAAGGCTTCAATAAAATAGAAATGCCTGCTCAGCAGCGGCTTGAAACATTGGAGTTATTAAGGCCGTCTTTTTTGGTTATTGAAGACTTTTTGCGTTCTCGGTTGATTGTGTCGGGTTTTCCAAAAGGTGAAAATGAACAGAAGATATTCAATGTTCTTATTTTAATAGAAAAAAACTTTACTATTGGTTACTGGATGGTTATTCGCGAGCTAACGCATCGTGATGCTGGATGGTTTCAAGGTAAAAATGTTGCTTTGGCTATTCAGCGTACCATAAAAGGCTTGAGTGAAATTGTTGTGACTCACTATATGATGTTTGCAATAGCGCCTGATTGGGTATGGATAGATTTGCATTCGCTATATAAATTGAGTCTAAAAACTAAAAAAGAAGCGACAAAAGTGCCTGATAGCACTCGGCTTCCCGCTAAGGTGAGTACTGCCGAAGATTGTTATAAGCAGGTTTTATTGTTGAGCTTAACTGATCCTTCAGGATTAATGCAAAAAGAAATTGGATTGGTTTATCAATTTATAGGGACTATTTGCCAGCATATTCGTATTGAAACACAGCCAGTAGAGTCTCAAAAAACACAGTGTATTGTGTTAATGGATGAAGATGCCAAGCCCTTTTGGGTTAAGGGGGATGAGACGATAGACTCATCTATTGTGTATTTGGATTTTTTGAAGTTATATAAGGCGATACAAGCGGTAGATAAATTTAGTGATAAAAATGAGGCAAGGTTTAGCTCTATTCACGTGTTAAAAAAAGTCTCTGAAAAAATGCCCGCTGGTTTATTTGAATATATATCTCAATGTTGGGTTGGGGAGGCGACAGAAGGGGCCGCTTTTTTTTCTGATAGGCTGGATAGGTGTATTGCTATAGGGCTTGATGCTACGCATTCTTTGCAAGATGCTTCTGAGCAAGTGGATAGTCACGCTCTTGAAAGTTTAGCCGAATCTTTTTCTGATAGAGAATTGTCTTGTCAATTTAAAAAAGAAGGTGTTTTATCCATTGGTAGTCTGGTTAGTTTTAGAAAGACCAGTGATACTGAATTTCGACGAGCGTTGGGGGTTGTAAAAAAAATAACCATACCACGACAGGGAAGTAATATTATCTTTGAATTGTCAGCAATTACGCCTATATCTTATGCGGTTAGTTATATTAATCTAGATGCGGGTGAATCAGAAAATGAACCGCATAAAGCATTGCTTTACGGCGTAAAAACAAGTAAAGGTGAAAAAAGTTATCTTATTGTTGAGTCTTTTATGCATAAAAATGAAGATGGCATGAGGCTATTTATGAATGAAAGTGATTTTCCCATTGTATTGGGTAATAGAAAAAATATAGGGTTGGGGTATTGGCAATTTGAATGTCGGAAAATTGAAGAGAAGCAAGTGGCTCAGATAGTAAAGAAAAAAGGTTTTGACTTTATTTGATTATGAGTTTTTTGCATATAAATAAAATGATGACTTGAAAAGTTTTTCCAGCATGGTACCTTTAGCTGTGCAATTATAATAATAAAGAACATAAATAATTTAGTATTTTTATATTGCTGAATAATTATGTTTTGAAAGTTTTGTTTAATGAGGAGATTGAGTGTGAGTGAAGAAAATTCTAATGAATCAGTAGAAGACGTAAATGAGTCTGTGGCAGAACCTGTTGCTGAAGAAGCGAATGCTGTTTCAAAGGTAATGGATCTTAAAGAGTCAAACCCTAAAGTATTTTTTGGTGCTATTGCTGGGTTGGTTGTTGTCATTCTTGTTATGTTTATGGGTGGCGGTAGTAATAACGCGGTTCAACAGCATAGACAGGTTGATCTAACGATAGGTAATACTTATACCTTAAAAGGCATAAATACTTTTAGTGATGATGCTAAAGTAAGGTTAGTTGCTGTTCCTGGGTCATTGGCTGCATATGATGAAAGTGAAGAGGAAGGCGCAACTAGAGATGATTGTAAATATATAGCACAGGGTGAAAAAGTTAAGCTACTTCAAATGCAGGATGCATTAGGTGGGGCAAAGTTTGTTGAAGTTGAGCTTCTTAATGCAGGTAAGTGTGCAGGTCGAACAGGTTGGGCTACAGCAGGTAATTTAAATTAATTGTTGACATGTCTAGAATAGACGTTATAATAGTTGAATAAATTGATTAGCGGGAATAGCTCAGTGGTAGAGCACAACCTTGCCAAGGTTGGGGTCGCGAGTTCGAATCTCGTTTCCCGCTCCAATATTTCAAAAAAAACCGCGTTTATCGCGGTTTTTTTATTTTTATCAGTTTGTATTTAAGGCTGCTTAGCAAATCGGTTATGCAGTGGATTGCAAATCCATCTAGGGCGGTTCGATTCCGCCAGTAGCCTCCATATTTAAAAAACCGCTTATTTAAGCGGTTTTTTTTTGCCAAAAATAATCCCCTTCTCCCTTTTATTGTGACCTACATAAGTAGAGTAATGCAGGTGGAGGCGTTTTAACAGCCTCTTCGAAAATTGGCTGTATTAACAGGAGCGTCCCACAGTCGAATCATTTCTTCGTCAAGCAACGTTAAAGTGATTGAGCATCCCGTCATATCAAGAGATGTCGTATAGTTGCCAACAAGAGAGCGGCATATTTCAATACCTTTATTTTCCCAGTATTGTGCGGCTATATTATAGATTAAGTGTAGTTCCATTAAGGGGGTGCTGCCTAAGCCATTAATATGTAATAAAGCTTTTTGACCTTTTTGGGGGCTTAGATCATTATCGATTGCGTGGGCTATTCGTTCTACAATGTCTGTGGCACTTGATAATTTAAGGGTGTCGTGACCACGCTCACCATGAATACCAACGCCCATTTCAATTTCATCATCGGCTAATTCGAAAGTGGGTTTTCCAAGAGCGGGTACTGTGCAGCAGTTTAAAGCAACTCCCATGGTGGCGGTCATTTGGTTTACTCTGTCGCCCAAGGCTTTGCAGTCAGATAAATTCATTCCATTTTCTGCGGCTGCACCAATAATTTTCTCTACTATTAAGGTGCCAGCAACGCCTCGGCGTCCGGTGCTATGTGTTTTAGGGAGGGATACATCATCATCAATTAAGACGGTATCAAAAGCACAGTCAATCATTTCACTGGCAATTTCAAAGTTCATGACGTCGCCGGCATAGTTTTTGACCACAAAGAGGACGCCACCTCCGTTTTCTACTAGTTCAGTTGCAGCCATCATCTGGTCAGGTGTCGGGGAAGTAAATACCTGTCCTGGGCAGGCAGCGTCAAGCATGCCTTTTCCAACAAAACCGGTATGTAGTGGTTCGTGCCCAGAGCCTCCGCCAGAGATAATGGCGACTTTGTTTTTTTGTGTGTCAGTATTACGTGTGATGACGGTAGGTTGAGTGTGCAGTTGAATAATATCCGCATGAGCTTTAGCGAAACCTTGCAGGCTTTCGTCTAATAAAGTATCAATATCGTTTATGAATTTTTTCATCTTTATTGCTCCCGAGTTTATGTATAGCTTAGATTAATATTGTTCAGATTATCATGGCTTAAGGAGCCTCTGATCAAGTTAAATTATTTTTAGCTGGCCAAAACTGTCGCTATTTTCCACCAAGATCGGCGCAATAGAACGGCTATTCCCTCTCGCTTGGTGAAAAATAGCGACCGTTTTTTCTGCGCTAAATTCTAACCGGCTTAATCAGAGCTTCCTTAAAGTTGGTTTGCTACTTGTAATGCACTTGTAATTGCTGGTAAGTCAGCAAGTACCAAGCTGGGTTGATAATCTATGGATTTAAGGTCTTCTTCTGTGGAAATTCCGGTTAATACCATGATGCTTCGAATGCCCGTATTGATAGCCCCTAGGATATCGGTATTTAATCGGTCACCGATGGCTACGGTCTGTTCAGGAGGTGTATTTAGACGTTTAATAGCTTGTTGGTACATGATTGCTTGGGGTTTGCCTATGACAAGGGCGGTAGTTTGAGTGGCAGCCTCTAATGCAGCAATAATGGCACCATTGCCAAGAACAGGGCCTCTTTCTGTGGGTAATGTGGTGTCTGCGTTGCTGGCAATAAAGGTTGCGCCAGCATTGATATGTAGGGATGCCTCAGCGAGTTTGTTCCAGGTAAGCTGTCTGTCAAGACCGCAAATAACATAGTCGGCAGGCGGTTGGTGTTTGCTGAAAGGGGTGTTTATTATTGTAAACCCTTTGTTGATTAAGGGTTGTTGCAGGCCGTCTTCACCGATGACTAGGACACGGGTAGATGAGGGGTTGGTGCTTTCAGAAAGATGTTGAGCAGTTGCCATGCTGGACGTGAGGATTTCGTCCGCTGAGACGGAGACGCCCATGCTGTCAAATTTAGCTATATATTGGTCTTGAGTTAAGCTTGCATTATTTGTTGCTAGGATGAATGGTAAGTGCTGTTTTCTTAATAATTTAAAAAAATCAATGAGTCCAGGTAGGGGTTTGGATCCTTCCCAGAGAACTCCGTCCATATCAATAATAAGGGCGTGAATATTTTTTAGTTGATTCATTGGGTGTTAAAAAATTAAAGTGGTTTGGGTGGGGTGAGCATGGCATAGGTGAGTGAAATTTGTCTAGAATGTTGGTGAAAAACAAATATATGTTGTTAAATAGGTGTCGAGTGGTTGGGCTTTGTTAATTGTAAAGCTGGTTTTTTTGTGTGGTTGAATGGCTGGGCTTGTATTTTTATAATGCATTGATTATAAAGGTAATGTTTGGTTTTTGTCGGGTGGTTTTGGCGCTTTGTGAGTCAGCTGTATGTAGGGGGAAATTGACAGGCAAGTATATTCTGATTTAGAGTGCGGCTTGAAAAAAAGATTTTTCAAAAAAAATTATAAACAATCGGAGTACGTAACATGGCAACACCATTAATTCAAATGGCATTAGACTCACTAGATTTCGACGCAACAGTAGCACTAGCAGAAGAAGTAGCGCCATATGTTGACATCTTTGAAATCGGTACACCATGCA